>Ga0172369_10000503_pt1 | contig 58350 bp, 50 predicted proteins | sample LakKiv25m_FD_114539 | JGI IMG/M metagenome (GOLD analysis project Ga0172369, IMG submission 114539) | Freshwater microbial communities from Kabuno Bay, South-Kivu, Congo - kab_022012_11.25m | ecosystem: Environmental > Aquatic > Freshwater > Lake | place: Democratic Republic of the Congo...
CTTTAGTTTCCGCTAACTGGTTTGGATAAAAAAGAAGGTAATGGGCTCAAAACGTGATAATCTTGTTTTTCCACAAACAGAATTCACAGGAGCCCATTACCATGTCAAATCATACCATAGCAATATTGGTGAAAATCTGCCAACATCTTCCGGTCGGAACGAATCTGGGCATCGTCTACTTTTTGTGGATGTTGATCAGTGGCGCGTTGCTGCCCAATCGCGGAGCGATTATTCCCGGTCTAAAATCGATTGGGCTGAGCGATGCAGAAACACTACGTTCCTGGGCTGCCTTTGGGAGCGGCGTATGGTGTGTAAATGAGTTATGTGGCGAGTTGGGTGCCCATGTTCGGAGTATGCCAGAGTGGAAAGGACGCCGCTATGAAGGTTTTTTGCCCGTTTCGATAGACATCACTGCGTATTGGCGTCCTGCTCTCCAGAATTGTCCGGGTGTTCATTTCCATCCTGCCGCTCAGCGTGCCTTGCCAGCCGTCAACATTGGTCTGATTGGTGAAGTTGGCGAGGTGAATAAACAGAGACTGACATTATTGCGTAGAGTAGAACGAGCGAATGGACAAAATATCACAGAGCCTTTGCTGTGGAAAACGCTCTTGCCAAGGGTTGCGAAAGACCTAAAAGACGACGAAATTGCAGTCATTGATGCTGGCGTGAAAATCACAGCCCTGCAAGCGGCCCAAATTGATCGCTATGTCTTGAAACTGGCCCAAAATGCTACTGCCCGTCGTAATGTTCTGCCAGAGCACGTTTTGGGGCGTAAGCCCGAATATGGAGAAATCGTGCGCCCGCTGGCGCGTACTCGAAAAGGAAAGACACTTGCTGCCAGCAAACCTGATGAAACTTGCACACTACAACACGATGGGCGAGAAGTCCGCGTGGAAATCTGGCGCGATTTGGTGCGTACTGACCAGAAACCCAGCCAGGACAATGCCACTTTTGACATTTGTGTGTTTCACGACCCAAAGTATAAGAAGCCCTGGGTTTTAGCCACCTCGCTCAAACTACAAGCTGAGAGTGTCCATCAGATTTATTCAGACCGCTGGCCTGTTGAACAAGTACCCTTGAGTGCCAAACAGATGCTTGGCGCACATCGCCAATTTGTCCACAACCCGGAAACTGTCCAACGTTTGCCAGAAATTACCTTGCTGGCTGGCTCGATTTTGAGCTTCGTGGCGGCTTCTTTCCCGCCTGTTCCAACAGGCTTCTGGGATAAAAAGCCAAAGAGAACCCCGGGACGTTTCAGACGACAACTGATGGGCAAGCCATTTCCCAGAGATGCCGAACTGCCTCAGCGATTCCGAGAAAAGCGCTCTTGTACAGCCCATTTACCCAAGGGAAATCTTGCCAGAACCTTACAACCGACCCAACCAACGACTGTTTGAGCGGTTTTTGTCGTTTTTTGAACACCAGTGCCTAGCGGATTGTGTATCCGTTCTTTTTGCAATGCTCGCTTGCAACCTACGTCAATCGCTATTTAGCGGAAACTAAAGTTTTTGGATTTTACGTTTTTGAATTATTTTTCTTGTTTCCAAAAAAAATTCTAAAATGAAAAATCCAAAAATGATCTAAAGGCTCTTTATACGAAGCGGTCTATTGGTATAAATCCCTCATCGCACCGGTTATAATGCAATAGTAAATGGATCCTGAGGAATTATATGAAGGCTTTACGCACTGGTAGGTTTAGGTATCGATTCAAGCAATGGAGCTTTGCTTACCATCGATTAATGAGAAGGATGCAGACGGTTCGGTGCGCAGCCTGTGGCAACCTGAATTATCGGATCGTCACGATACAAAAACCATTCTGGGTTGAGATGTGCTCCCACTGTGGCCTCGGACGAACATTACCATTCCGAACTGTTGTAGTCCAGGAAGATGAACACGACCAATTGTATTCAAAAGATTCGTATATCGCAAAATACCTCAAAAATTACACGCCTTACCTGGATAATTCTTATAAGCGCGGACTGGCGAAAATCGCAAAATTAGCCTCACCAAGTTCAAAGTTGTTGGATGTGGGCTGCGGGTTTGGCTATTTTCTAAATATTGCTAGGAATGAAGGATATGTTGTTGAAGGTATTGAAGTAACAAAAAATCTTGCGCTGGAAGGTAACGACCGGTTTGGTTTAATGATACACACCGGTTCAATTTTGGATGTGAAACTAGAACATAATTTTGATATTTTAACCGCCTGGGATGTGCTCGAGCATGTGATCAATGTTGATGAAATATTGAACAAATTCCACAATTACTTAATTCCAGGAGGCTTATTGTTACTGCGGGTTCCAGATTTTAGCTTTGCACAGATGGATTTACCTGAAGAATTTTTAGAGCGCTACACTCGGCAAATATATCCACTGAGCATTAACCAGCATTATCATCATTTTAATAAAAACAGTCTCGAGAAATTTATTTCAAAAGCAGGTTTTGAAGTGCTGGAATGGTGGCCATCCCGCGATAACGAATATACACCTCGCGATCTTCCAGACTATTTAGACATGTTGAGAAAAATGAAGCAGTATGGAATTGCCTGTGAAATTAATTTGATTGCCAGGCGGGATGAATCCGTACAGGCCGTTAATTGATGGATAAACAGAGCGTAGCTACAAAAACAACTCGAAGCGCTGCGTGGTTATTCGGTCAGGGATTTATCACCAACCTGATCGGAGTGGGTACAACAGCGATCCTTGCACGTCAGTTGAATCCCAAGGATTTCGGCCTAGTGGCTTTGGCCGGTGTACTACTCAAATTATTCTTTGCTTTTGGGCAGGCGACGGTCGGGAGTTATATAATTTATGATCGAAGCGAAGGCCGGGAAGAGAGAGTCCAGGCAGCATTCTGGTTGAACATGGCAATGATCCTTGGCATTTGCCTGGTTTTCATTCCTTTTTCTTCCGTCCTGGCGATGTTTTATGATGAATTCCTCCTTCAACCAGTGTTATTGGTTATTTTGCTCCGCCTGATATTCAGCCAGATTAGCGTTGTTCCCGAAGCGCTGATCAGGCGCCAGATCGATTACCGCATGCTAGTTATGCGTGATAGCGCGTTGGCATTTGTATCAGCTGGGTTAGGTGTTGGAATGGCTCTTACCGGTTGGGGGGTTTGGAGCCTTATCATTCCCGCGGTCATCGTCACAATCCCTCGCGCCATCCTGGTGATGTGGATGGCGCGCTGGGTTCCGAAATTGAATTTCGGATTCCGATATTGGCGGGAAATCTTTACCTACATTAAATCCCTGATCGGAACAACCCTGCTCCAGGCACTCGGGAACGATGGTGACTCCTTAGTCATCGGAAAACTGCTTGGCAACTCAGCCCTGGGCATCTATGATCGTGCCTGGAAAACATCCAACCTGATCACGCAAAACCTAGTTGCCGTTATAGCGGACGTCGCGATGCCATCCTTGTCTACTTTACGCTCTCGTCCTGAGGCACTTCGGCAAGCTTATCACCGCATGTTGCGGTTCCTAGCGATCGTTGCTTTCCCGCTCCTTATAGGCATGTTCGTCCTAGCGGATGATCTCATCATGCTGTTATATGGACCGAAATGGGCTGCGTCCGTTCTACCCTTGAGGATCCTGATCATTTTCACACTCCAACGTGCGGTTGGATCACCGGTCGGCACATTGTATAATGCCGTGGGTCGCCCAGATATCGGATTGAAGCTAAATCTAGCCATGCTGCCTCTTTACTTCTTGGCTATCATCTTTGGCGCATCACTTGGAATTAACGGTGTAGCCTTGGCAGTTACTGTCATTCGCACCTTGGGCGGGTTCGTGGCAATTTATCTAGCCTGCACACTGGTCGAACTTTCATTCTGGAAAGTCATAAAATCATTTTTACCGCCCCTGGAAATTTCATTGCTCATGGCAACTGCTGTATCTGGAGTTAAGTTCCTGTTAGACAGATTCTTAAGCCTACCATTGGTGATCAATATCATTATTGATATAAGCGCAGGAGCAGTTGTTTATCTAGTTCTCCTTTTATTTTTTTTTAGACCCCAACTGGAGGAAGTCCTTTTTGCCTTCGACAACTTCTCGGTTCCACTTGGTAAGCGCCTACGTCATTGGCTGCACCAAGAGAAACCAATTCTAAAGGAGAGCGTCTACTAATGTGCGGGATCATCGGACAATTTTTAAGTAATGACGAACTAATCAGCCGCTACGAACCACTCATCCGCACTCTTACAGGATTGATGGCACGTCGAGGGCCGGATGATAATGGATTCTGGACCGATGGGCATCGCTGTTTGTTAGGTTTTAGGCGCTTGGCAATTCTTGATCTCGCCCCAACCGGCCACCAACCCATGCTGACCCCCGATGGAAAATACGCGTTGCTGCTCAACGGAGAAGTGTACAATTTTCAAGAGATCCGGCATACCCTTCAACAATCTGGAGTACAGTTTCGCTCAACTGGCGACAGCGAAGTGGTGCTACAAGCGCTTGCCCATTGGGGAGTGTCCGCGCTCGAAAAGTTCAATGGAATGTTCGCGTTGGCATTTTATGATATTCTCAACCGAAGATTGCTATTAGCACGTGATCATGCCGGCATTAAACCGCTTTACTACCTGCTCACGCGAAACGGCCTGGTATTTTCTTCGCAGTATGATCAATTATTGCAGCACCCATGGATACAACATGAGCAGATATCCAAACCCGGCTTGGCACTTTATTTGAAACTTGGCTATATCCCGGCACCTTATGGCATCGTTGAGAAAACTCACATGCTACAGCCGGGAAGTTGGTTGGAAATTGACGATACCGGCAGGTGTACCCAAGGACGATTCTTTGATATTCCTGTTTGGCAGCAGGCTGATCTGTATGGCGAGGAAGCATTGGAAGCGGTTGATGCGGTGGTTCTTAATGCTGTCAGGCGACATCTGATCAGCGATGTGCCGGTTGGGGTACTTCTTTCCGGTGGGATCGATTCGCCTCTGATCGCGGCATATATCCGAGCCATCAGCAAGGAAAATTTCCCAGCCTTTACGATTGGTGTGCAGGATGCGCGTTATGATGAATCTACCCAGGCGCAGACCTATGCCATCGAGCTTGGCTTTGAACATATTGTCCGAATGGTTGAACCCAACGATGCTCTGGCGATGCTTGAACAGGTTGTAGATGCCTGTGGAGAGCCGTTTGCAGATTTTTCCATCTTTCCTACATTGATGGTCTCTGAATTGGCTCATCAACAGGTCAAGGTGGTATTATCCGGGGATGGCGGTGATGAACTATTCTGGGGTTATGTGCCGCGCATGTCGGCAATAATGCAACAGGCTGGCAATTTCGGTCAGCCGCTTTGGCTTCAACAATTTCGTTACAAGATTCAACGTCATTTGCGGTTTGGAAATGACAGGCCAAACTTTCACCACAAGAATCTGGGTGATTGGTATCTAGAAAAACATACGCATTTGCGAGATAGCAAGATGCCGGTGTTTTCTGATCTAAATATGCCGGAGGATTTTCTAAGTTTTGAATACACTGGACATGAACAGGATCAAACCGCGCAGTGGCTGCGCTGGAATGAATATAATTGTCATCTACCTGGCGTTTTGCTGAAAGCCGACAGGGCTAGTATGCACCACTCCCTTGAGATGCGTGTGCCAATGTTGGACCGCGAAGTAATCCAAACGGCTATCCGGATCGATTGGAAATCCTGCCTTGATATAAAAAAACGGAGCGGAAAGATACCACTTCGCCATGCGCTTGCACGGCGGGTAAGCCATCAGAGTGAAAAAAAACTGGGGTTTAATATACCGATGGACATCTGGCTTCGAAAAGAACTGCGACCGGTTTTCGAAGATCTGGTATTAAATACCAGTGAGCTTTTGGGATTACCGGTGAATCCCCTGGCAATTCGCAAACTTTACAACGAACATATGAGCGCCGGAATAAATCGTGAAAATAGCCTATGGACCTTATTGAGCCTGGCTTTGTGGGAGCGCAGACATTATCGTCAAAACATCGTTGGCGGAATACTGGATGAGGTGGTAAGGCTATGAGTGGACCGTTATCACAGATGCCCAAGCGCATTGTCGAAGTCGCGCCTTCTTGGCCGGCTGAAGTGTTTATTCAGCGCCACATCCAGGCACTTCAAAATGAAGGTATTTCGGTTCTGATTGCTACACGGCATTCCAATTTACCCCTTTCCAAGCGTTCCAGCGTGCAGGCGGATGTAGTCAGTGCAAACATTGTATGGATGCCGGATTTTGACAAGTCCTCATTCCCCAAGAAAATAATAATCATGATACTTCATGTATTGGCAGGGAGCCAGGGAAGACCCGGGATGACAATACGAAAGCGCATAACACTGTGGTTCTTTTCAAAACTCAAGCCGGATTTGATCCATTTTCACAATGCCCAGTTGGCAGTTGGCCTGCGCTGGGTGTCTGATGAGTTGGGGATACCTTATACCGTAAGCCTGCGTGGCGCGGATGTTCAGGATGTACCTCTGCGGTCGGAAAATTTCCGTGATAATACAATATTGGCTTTGCAAGGAGCATCCGGTATTCATACAGTCTGTGATGCCTTTGCCCGCAGCCCAATTTTGAGAGGTTCGAGGGCAGCAACAACTATCAATACCACCGTTCCCTTACCAACGCACTTGAAAGAATATGATCCTGATGGTAGTGACGGTTATCGGTTTCTGGCCATTGGCCGCCTGCATTGGCGTAAAGGCTACCCTGACTTATTGATCGCACTCCGCAGGGTGTTGGACAACGGGCAAAACGCGCGGTTAACGATCGTGGGGACTGGTCCGGATGAAGAGCGGGTACGCTATTGGATCGATCGCCTCAAGTTGAAAGAACAGGTGGATCTGCCTGGAAAGCTCAAATTTGAACACATACGGGATCTTCTGCAAAACTCCCATGCTTTTATTCAGTCATCCTGCGCGGAGGGCTTGAGCAATTCTTTGGCAGAAGCAATGGCATTCGGTTGCCCGGTATTCGCAACAGATGTTGATGGCACAAATGAAGTGATCCATGATGGGGAAACCGGTTTTTTATTGCAGCCTCTGGCGCCGGAACTTTGGATTAACCAATTACAATTTATTTCAGACCAGCAGCGAATGCGCAAGGTACGTGAAGCTGCTCACCAGGAAGCTCTGAATCACTTCACAGAAAAGGAACACGCATGTCAGTTCGCGGAATTTTACCGGCAGGCTGTGATTGACTACTCTTCAAGGGAGAAAATAGCGAACCATATTATCGATGATGGGAAAGTAGGTAGTAAAAATTTTTGTAAAAGAAATACGAATGCACCCAAATTGATTGTCAGATTGCCTTGGGAATGGATGTATGGTCCGGACCTTGTACTGAGATCCCTGGCACCATTAGTGAGATCTGAAAAACTAGAATTGATAATGTGCGGTAAGGGAAGCGCGAAGGATGAATTACGTTACCTGGCGGTCTTATTGGGGCTAAATCCAATGACGGTTGTTTGTGATGATCCTCCAAGTTACGAGTTCAATTTGGTGAACATTAGTGATTCATCCAGCCAACAATTTTTGGTTGACTGTCCGAATCAAGCAAATCCCACTTGGAAAATTTCCTTCGGGAATCAGTGTACATATATAGGTATTGGCGAGACATCGGAATTGGTAGCAGTTATAAAAAAATACTGTATTCGTATCAACCCAAAAAATGGGGTGGAACAAACAGAGCAGAACGTGTAAACTTTAGCGCATGGTAGAAGATTTTGACCTGCTAGCGATTGCGGACGAAAAGATACGACAATTCGTACGTCGCTTGTTAAATTGGGTTGAAACTCTCTCCGCGGAAATAAAAAATCTGCGTGCTGAAAATCAGGCTTTACGAGATGAAAACAACCGTCTCAAGGGTGAACAGGGTAAACCACAGATCAAAGCCAACAAGCCACCACGATCAGAAACCAGTGAACATTCATCAGAGAAAGAACGCAAGAAGTCTCGCAATCGTCACAAAGTGAGTAAAAAGGCAGAGATAACAGTACACCAAGAAAAAGTAGTAAAGGTTGTCGCAAATGAATTGCCAGCAGACGCGCAGTTCAAAGGATATGTGAAAGTATTAGTGCAAGACATTGTCCTGAAGACGAACAACGTATGTTTCTTGAAGGAGAAATACTATTCAGCCTCGACCCACAAAACCTACCTGGCAAGACTTCCTGCTGGATATGAAGGTCAGTTTGGACCAGGCGTCAAAGCGCTGGGGCTGGATTTGTACTTTGAAGTCGGAGCCAGTGAGCCCAAGATATTAGGTTTCTTTGAAAATATTGGTTTGAAAATCTCCAAGGGCAAGCTCTCAAATTTGCTGATTTAAGCACATGGTCTATTTCACGCTGAAAGTGACGCAGTTTACGAAAGCGGCTTGCGAAGCACAAGCTATCAACAAAGCGATTTGACCCTGACGCGGGTCAATGGACAGAACCAAAATTGCCATGTAGTCTGCAACCCGTTTTACAGCGCATACCGCACCCTGCCGCACAAAGATCGCATCAGCATTTTAGATGTGCTGCGCAATGGCCGCCCACGCCGTTTTCGTTTGAACCAGGATACATTGGATTGCCTGGCGACCGTTCAGCTTTCAAAAGAGACTCGGCAGACTTTGGCAAGCTGTTGCAACGAATTGTGTCTGGATGAAACAGAGTTTGAGAAACTTCTGACTTCGATCGTGCCGAAGCTTGGCAAACAACAACACAAGGAAGTTTTCGATGCTGCCGCGATTGCCCCCTATTGGTCTCAAACCGATTGGCCTGTGATCAAAATATTGGTATGCGACGATGCGCCTCACTACAACAAGCTGACACGTTCCATGATGTTGTGCTGGGTGCATGAAGGCCGACCCTACAAGAAGCAACAGCCTTTTGTGCCATTGCATCGTACTTTACTGGATGCATTTTTGAAACGCTTCTGGGACTACTATCACGAATTACTGGACTATAAAGAAAATCCCAGTCATGCAGAACGGTTCCGACTTGAAGCAGCTTTTGACGATTTGTTCAGTACCCAAACAGGATACGGCCTCTTGGACAAACAAATTGTATAATCCAGAGCAAAGAAAACATCCCTACTTCTCGTATTAAAGATCCAGAACTACCCTTGCACAACAATGCTTCCGAGTTGGCCGTTCGACGAAGAGTGCGAAAAAGAGATGTTAGTTTTGGCCCTCGTACCGACAACGGCAGAAAAGCTTGGGATACTTTTATGACGTTGGCTGAAACTGCCCGAAAGTTGGGTATCAGTTTCTATGTCTATTTGTGTGACCGTATTACAAATAGACACACTATTTCACCACTGGCTGATTTGGTAATGTTCGCGGCTGGCCAATCTGTCTTTGTCCAAGTTTGCCCAGCCCCATCTTATTGAGAAGATACCTGTATTCATCCATTTCAGAAAGATTCTAAACATTTGTAAATGGGGTAAGATACATAATCGAGATCAAAATTTGGTTAGGAGATGGTTTTACCCCATTTCGAAATTAATTTTTTTTTTACAATACTTTCATCAAGGAGTAGGATTTAGAATTTGCAGCAATTCGAAACTACCGGATATAAATAGTTGCGACAACCGGGCTATATGCTAACCGCAAGATTTGTTACAAAGAGCTGCAAACTGAGGTTTTAATGCTGGAAATTTTCTTTTCCTCAGCTAATTCCGAAACACTCTAATTCGAAACCCGAAAAATCAAAATACAGGTAATAATCCGTGGAATATAATACCCAATCAAAACCCATCAGAGTCTTATACATTCAAGCAGGTCGTGGTTTTGGGGGATCAAAAATCAGTTTACTTCATTTTCTGAACCCCGGATTGCCAGGCGTCCATGCTGAGTTGGTAGTTTCCCCACCTGTGGATGATATTTTCATGAATCTACTCGGTGCTGGTGTGAAAACAATTCACACTATGTACCTACCAATCTGGTATAAAAAAAACAAACCAGCTTTCTCAAACATGTTGGGTTATGTTGTGTCTATATTGAGAGGCTGGTATCTCATACCAGTGCTTCGTTTGGTTTTCATAATTCTTCATAATCGTATCGATTTGATTCACACCAATAATAGCGCAACACCAGTCGGTGCATTGGCTGCAAAACTCACTAATCGCCCCCATCTTTGGCACATACGCGAGCCGCTCGGGGATGGCAATCAGTTTCCGCTTGCAATTGGTGATAATGCGGCTGCTTTACTATTCCGAAATCTGAGTGTAATGATTATCTGCAACTCTCATTACACCGCAAGCTTTTTTAAAACCCACGCTATTCCAACAAAAATTATCCAAAATGGACTTATACTCGATGATTATGAGGGGTGTGATAAGCGCGGGGCAGAATTACGTATGTCTCTATCCCTTCCTGGAACAAAACCCGTAGTTGGCATGGTCGGCAGCTTAGGGTCAGACTGGAAGGAACACGATTTGTTTCTGGATGCGATGGCATTGGTTATGGCGGAAATTCCAACCTGCAGGTTCGTAGTATTCGGCAGTGAAACAGACCTGCAAAAAAAGGATTATACGCGTAAACTGGCACTTCAGGCGCAGCAATTGAAACTGGAAGGCAATTTGAGCTGGGTGGGACCAATCAAAGATGTGCCGGCCATGATGGCCAGCCTGGATATATTGGTTCACCCAACTTCCAAGGAAGGATCTGGGCGAGTAGTTATGGAGGCGATGGCAGCTGGCAAACCGGTTGTCGGAGTCCGATCTGGTGGAGTTCAGGAGTTGATCCGCGACGGCAAGACAGGTTACCTCACGCCGCCCAGGGATGCAAAAAGGTTATCTGAATGTGTGTTAAAATTAATTGGCGATGGTAATTTACTTAAAAATATGGGGAACTGTTCCCGCGAAATTGCGCAGGCACAGTTTTCACATGATCACACCCAGTCGGAAATTCTCGCATTGTATTCGAAAACTTTAGAATCAAAGGCTAGGAAATTAGATAAGAATTATTAACAAGATCCGCAGAGTATTCATATGTGAAGCGTTTTTGATGGAAATCTTCTATCCTTGAAGAATTAACCATTTCGGAGAAATTAAATTTGCCTAAAACAATACCGGCTATAATTGAAGTCAATAAAACTCCCCTTGTCTCGATCGTAACACCGGCCTACAATGCCATGCCTTACATTGTCGAAACAATCGAGAGTGTGCGAAAACAGCAATACCCTTCAATCGAGCACATTATTTTCGATGGCGGTTCGACAGATGGCACTATCGAGTTATTAAAAAATTCACCGGGATTGGTATGGGTTTCGGAGCCAGACCTGGGGCAGTCTGATGCTCTGAACAAGAGTTTCCGCCGCGCTCAAGGAGAAATAATTGGCTGGTTAAATGCGGATGATACCTACCAACCTGATACGGTAGCAACTGCTGTAAAATTCCTGATTGAACACCCGGAAGTGGATCTGGTGCATGGAGATATGCAAATAATCGATGAAAACAGCCATTTAGTCGGGGTTTCAAGGGGAGAGCCATTCGACCTGGTAACCATATTATTCAGGAATGGTATTAAACAACCTACAGTTTTTATGAGGCGTAAAGTGGTTGAAAAACTTGGCGGGGTTGACGAACAACTTCATTATGTCATGGATCGTGACTTATGGCTGCGAGCGGGATTGTTCTTCACCTTTGGATACCTGCCCGGATTACCACTCGCCAATTTTCGCCTCTGTCCGGGCACCAAGAGTTTTGAGCAAACTCCCAATTTCCGGCTCGAGTGGCAACAGGTATTGGAACGTGTCAATAATGATATCAACTTCAAAAAAATACCTGTACCAATAAAACTCAAAGCTTTGCGGAAAAACAGAGCGGCCTATTATTTAGCTCATTTGATTCGAGCAATTGAACAACAAGATCGAAAAATGATATTGCATTATTTTTTACAGACTACGATACATGATTGGCAGATAATTTTTAACAGAGGCATGTGGCTATTAATCTTGAAGGGCGTCTTGGGAATAAAGCATGACCGGTTGGGCAGATTTAGATAATATTCATATCAAGTTTTCAAAGATAAGTTAACACCTGGAGAATCCATTGTCCGGATTTTTTGAAGGTCTTGCCAATGCGTGTTGATGACCAGATCTTCGGAGACGAAACGTGCATTAATAGTAATTGATATTTCCTTCAGAATTTCCCTTCGGCGGAATTATCAGCAAAACAGGTTCGGTCTGGCAAACCCAACTTGGGGATGATGACTCGATCGTAGAAAGCAAAGTGACACTGAGACTGATAGCCATCGGCTCAACAGCCATCTTCGGGATAATCTCAGCCGTGATCCGCAATGTTCCTGAAATTGTGATCGTTTCAGGTATGGCTGCGAAAGCATTGAAATAGAGCTAGATTCAAGATTCAGGTAGTAAACTATAGAAATAATCGTTTTGGAGGATTGATCGAATGCTCGTCGACTTTATGCTTATTGGCGCACAGAAATCCGGAACCACAAGTTTGTCCTACCAACTTGCCCAGCATCCTCAAATCAGCTTTTGCAAACATAAAGAACCAGGCTATTTCAGCCGGTCGGATGATTGGGTCGTTACATTGGACCAGTACCATGCTTTATATGATTATTCTCCCGGCAAGATTTATGGCGAAGGCTCGACAAATTACACCTGGTTGTCTAAGTATCCGGAAACTGCATCCAGATTGCATGAATACAACCCCAATTTGAAATTGATCTACATCATGCGCCAACCAGTTGAAAGGATCATTTCGCACTATACCCACCATCTGTTGCGTGCACGCACGAGGTATGAAAAAGAAAAAGAAGTATTCGAGATCCCGGAATATATAAACCACAGTCGTTACGCTTTACAGATCAAACCTTACCTGGAATTGTTTCCGAAGGAAAACATCCTCCTGATGCTTTTTGAGGAATACATTAACCGTCCCCTGGAATCGCTTCACCAAATCGCATATCACCTAGGCATTGACGGCGTAGGATTTGATGAAGTTGACTTAAGCCCTCAATACCAGACACTTGAGAGAACCGGCGATAAAAAAATCAAGAAATGGCTTACTCCAATAAGCAGGTTGTTCCCTGTAAAAATTCGCAATGCTTTGCGCGCTCCTTTTGTCTACCCATTGGAATCAAAAATAGAATTTCCCATCCAGACAAAAAAGTTGCTGTGGAGGTTTGTTGAAAATGATGTCGATGAAATTGAACAAATAATGGGACGCACATTACCAGCATGGCGGTACCCTCCTTTTTCGAAAGATAACTGTATCAATGTTGATCCAAAAATGATGTGTCAGTCTGCGTGAGCCCCTGATGGATCCAACGAAATTCAGACTCCTAATTCATCATCATGCTGTTGCATTTGTGGCTGAATCGGGAGATATCTGGTTACCGGCCGGAATTGCCCGTTGGGTTTCAGCTATATCACCATATTTCAAAGAGATCCACCTTTTGCTGCACCAAAGCACTGGGCATGCGAAGATTCAGGACACAGCGATCACCGAAAAGAACGTCAAGCTTATCAGTCTTGGAACGCCAGGACATTACTGGGACCGAATTCACCGTATGCGGAGGATTCGAGAAACTTGCCGACAGGCCGGGGTCCAAGCCGATGGCCTACTCATCCGCGGTCTCACCCCTAGACAATATATAGTTTGGCTGGAGACGCCTGTCCCTCAAAAAGCTTTTTTACTAATTCGCAGCCCCAAACAAAACCGCATCACCAAATTGTCGTTGATGGATATTGTGTCCGCGATCATAAACCGCCAAAGAGAACAGGAATTTTCCCAGATTGCTAGCAAGAATACACTATTGATGGCCAATTCCCCCGTTCACCTTCCGACACTGGAGAAGCTGTCCGGGAAAAAAGCGTTTTTTGTACCTACCGGTACGATCCGAAAATCGGAATTCGCTCCACTTCAATTTCGGCCAGTATCCGAGCCCATCAAATTATTTTTTTGTGGTCGCCTACATTTTCTGAAAGGTTTACGGGAATTATTTTCGGCCATGTCCATTTTATGGCAGCAAGGTTATCACTGCGAGCTCGACCTGATTGGCGCGCTTGAAGAACCGGCCTACTCACAATTGCTTGGACTGGCAGGTCAATTGGGGATTGTTAAACAAATTCATTGGCATGGGTTTGTACCGTTCGGTCAGAAGCTGCTCAATTTTTACCGGACTGCAGATTTATTTGTTTTACCATCCTATACTGAAGGATTTCCGCGCGTTTTCTGGGAGGCTGCTGCCAACTGCTGCCCGGTAATCATAACATCGGTTGGCGGTATCCCAGCATTACTGGTTAATGAGCAGCATGCCTTGTTGATCCCGCCCAAAGATGCCCAGGCCATAGTTATGGCCATAAAACACTTGCTTTCTGATGATTCGCTGCGCCAACACTTGGTTGAACAGGCTTATCGACTTGCTCAGGGATTTACCGTTGAAGCATGCGCACAAGCAATCTCCGAAATCCTTACAACAGAGTGGAATTAATGTGAAAAAAACTTTTTCTGTCCATCCAGTAAATCGTAGATATGGTATGCCCCAGCCGAAAGAGCAAATTCCGAGGGGGGAAAAAAATCCAGCGATGATGGGCCTGAGCGGAAAATGGCTGGCTACCATCCTGGTTTGTATATATTATCTTATTGTATGGGCTCCTCCGATATTTCCAACGCTTGTGAGCAGGTGGTATGTTGCCCTTGGCTTGGCGGTATTCGCTTTTGTATTTCAAAGGACACGCTTGATTGCGCGCGCGATCGGTTTCTACTGGACATTTTTCATTTTCACGGTTATTGGGGCATTTCTCTCATTGCTTCGTGCGACAAATACAGATGTGTCCCTTTGGAATACAATTGGGATGGTTGCCAGTTTCACAACATTCATTCTATTCATACCTGTGTTGGCAACCAGGCTAACGCGTCGCCTTTTATTGTTCCTGTTGATAGGATCTTCTATTTTATGGACCTTCCAAATCCAGCGATTGGCAAACGTCTACGGTACCTTGATTTATTCGACTTTTGGAGAGACCGGAGAAAATAAAAACGATATTGGTTATGGCCTTGCACTGGCCGCTACTGCCTTGTTTTACCTGGCAGCCTTCTGGCAGCCCGCCAAAAAAATACCTATTCTGCTGAATATTGGAATCAGGGTATTGTTTGGAAGTATGGGTATTTATCTGGCCTATTACGAAGCGCTCATCTATGCTCGCGGCAGCCTGGTGGCAACCATTATTGGATTCGGTTTTGTGCAATTGATCGTGTTTATTAAAAGTCGCCAAAAATTGAATGGGCTTGTCCGGGTTGGCGTAATTGTTGCAATTATTGGGTTATGCGTTTGGGTCATTCTACCGCGTACCCTCGATATCGCCAAAGACTGGCAAGTGATGTACAATCGAGCGACGACAAATGGCATCATATCTATATTTAATAAACGGGATGTCTTGTTTGAAAAAGGGGTTTACCTAATCTCGCAGAACCCAATTTTTGGGGTAGGCGTAGGTGGTTCCAGGTATGCCATTTCATCTTTTGACACTGATTTTCCCAGGTATTTAATTCATAACACTTTTCTTACAGATTGGGCTGAAAAGGGGATCTTCGGTTTATTGTGTAATTTTGTATGGATTGCTGCTTTGTTTAAAATAATGAGATATAGGTTTTTTAATTTACCTGTAGTTGACCAGATCTGGGTCATGTTATTTGTACCATATATTGTGGAAATGAATTTCAAGAATGAAAGTCCTGTAGTGATGGTTGCAATTCTGGCAGGGATCTATTATGAACAGTATCTGATTGAGAACACCTCCACATCATCAATTCCAGAAACAAGCGTTGGAAAGAAACATGCGACTCGGATTTCATTACCATATACCAGCACTGAATAAAGACGGTTGTATCCACACCATGGGTTTCCTAGGTCGGTTTATTGACAGCCTAGCAGACTCATGTCAGAGTGTGGTATGTTTCCTGCATTCGCCAACGCCACATGAAGTCCCCCTCATGGACTATCGGATAAAGTTCAGTAATGTGCGGCTGGTCGACATCGGAATTCATGATTCAATACCTAAACGTACGTTACGTTATCCCCAGATCAAAAAATCCATAATTGCCTATAGGGATGAACTAGATGTGATGTTGATCCGCGGACCGTCGCCGCTCCTGCCAAACATTGCGCACACGCTCGGTGGTCTACCGATCGTGCTGCTTCTCGTGGGAGATATCACCCTAGGCATCGATGAGCTTTCTGAGCCACAATGGCGAAGAAAATTGATCCGCATCTGGTCGAATTGGAATAAAGACAGTCAAACCAGAGTGGCAAAGAATTGCTTGACGCTGGTGAACAGCCACAAGTTATACACGGAATATCAACCGCTACTGCCCGAACTTGTTGAGGTGCGCACAACCACCCTAGAAGCCGCCGATTTTTTCGAACGCGATGATACTTGCACATCCGCCCCTTATCACCTGCTGTATACAGGTAGAATGAACAAAGGAAAGGGTATATTTGATATGGTTGAAGCGCTCGCCATTCTGGTTAACTCTGGGATGGATGCCATGGTCGACCTCGTAGGCTGGTCGGAGCAAGGCGACCTTATCATCGATGAAATGTTTTCCTTAGCGCAGGCGCACGGGATACATAAACGGATCTTATACCACGGCTATAAAGCAGTTGGTCCGGAACTGTTCGCCTTTTATAAGCAGGCTGATATCTACTGGATAGCTTCCCAGTCATCATCCGAGGGATTTCCGCGTACGATATGGGAGGCGATGGCGCACAGCTTACCGGTAATTGCAACGCGCGTCGGTTCGATACCTGATTTTATCAAAAACGATGCTTTGTTGGTTAACCCATTCAGCCCCAGTGAATTAGCAATTGCTGTGACACAATTGGTTGAAACTCCCGCCCTTCGACAAAAACTGATCTTATCTGGTCGCAAGTTGGCACATGAAAACACACTAGAATTTCAAACTAAACTTATGGTTGCCGAAATCGAGAGTTGGGTAGCCCGGCATGCTAAAAAATCTGCGCAATAATTTCCGTTATGATTGGCCGCTGCATTTCATCATGCTATTAACCGGCTGGCTGCCGGACAATGTGCTGTTCTTGAGACTGCGCGGAGCGCTGGCAAAGCACTTCTTGGGGTCGTGCGGGAAAAACTTCCGCGTCGGGCGCAATGTTGTCTTATACAACCCATCTGAAATTCATATCGGCAGCAATGTTTATATCGCATACGGAGCTTGGTTGGCTGCAGGTGGAGCAATTCGAATTGAGGACGAGGCAATGTTAGGACCTTATACGGTTCTTGCGTCTGCAAATCATACTCGCGAAAATGGTTCCTTCCGTTACAGCGATCCTGAAAGATTGGTCATATCAATAGGCCGTGGTTCATGGATAGGCGCTCACGCAACCATCATGGCAGGAGTGGCGATCGGCAAAGGTTCTTTGGTGGCTAGCGGTGCTATCGTCAGCCGCGGAAATTACCCGGATGATGCATTCCTGGCCGGAGTGCCAGCAGTTTTTAAAAAAATAATAACGGATCGACAGATTTGAAACATCCTTCAGTCCTCTTTATTGGGAATTTCTTTTTAGGCGTTTCAGGCGGGAAATGCGCTTCCGAAGAGTTGGTCGACCAGTTATTGCGGTCATCTGATTGGAATATAATAACCACGCCCTTTCATTTCGGACGCATAAAGCGTCTGGTGGATATCATCAACACCATTTTGGCTAAGCGTTCAATATACGATGTTGCTTGCATCGAGGTATACAGTGGGTTGGCATTCATCTGGGCAGAAATTTCTGCTTTTTTGTTGTACTGGATGGGTAAGCCATTGATTTTATCTCTACATGGAGGCGGACTGCCGGCTCTGGCGGCCAGATCACCCGGGCGCCTGAAGCGCTTATTCTCCAGCGCTTCCATTGTGACCACACCATCTCTTTATCTTCAACACACACTGAAATTCCTTCGGAACGATATACACTATCTACCAAATGGCATCAGCCTTTCGCAATACCTTTTCTTATTACGATCAGATCCAGCCCCACAATTATGTTGGCTCCGCGCATTTCACCAAATATACAACCCGCTAATGGCTGTCAAAGTAGTAGCTCGGCTGCAAAAAAAATTCCCGGATATCCACTTAGCCATGATTGGAGCGGATAAAGGCGATGGTTCGTTTGAACAAGTGGTAAATTTTGTCCAGGAGAATGACCTGGAAAAATGCGTGTTTTTTTTTAGTGCCATACCAAAAAAGGAAGTACCATCCAGGCTGCAAAAATACGATATCTTCATCAATACTACCAATCTTGAAAGTTTCGGAGTGGCTGTAATGGAAGCAGCGGCGTTGGGTTTGCCAATCATAACGACCAATGTCGGTGAGCTGTCTTATTTGTGGTCAAATGATCAGGATGCATTATTGGTTCCCCGTGATGACGCGGATGCGATGGCAAATGCCGTTGAACGCATATTAACGGAGGCAGGGCTTGCCGAAAGACTCTCACGTAACGCTAGGCAAAAAGCGGGACAATTCGATTGGCCGGAAATACTTCCAAGGTGGAAACAACTAATCCATCAGGCCGCAGGTGATAAGCCAACTTGGCAATAATATGTGCAAGAAAATTGATAATTATTATGGATCCGCTAAAGGAAAAATACAATGAAATCCCCGGTTACACAAATTACTTTGCGCGAACTAATCATGAGCGATCTTCCTCAAGTGGTTCGTGTTCACCTTTCGGCTTTTCCAGATTCTGCCCTGACAAAACTGGGGATTGAAACCGTTCGCCGTTACTATGATTGGTTAATGAAAGGTCCGCATGAAGCATATTATCTGGCCTGTGAGTATGGAGATGGGTTGGCCGGTTACTGTTTTGGTGGACGATTCAATGGCGCCTTATCCGGCTTTCTGCGACGCAACCGCTTCTTCCTGGTTTGGACCGTGCTCACCCATCCTTGGCTAATTGCCCAATCTTCGGTTGCCGGACACTCGCGACAGGCGCTGAACATCCTTTACACACAGATTCGCAGCCCCAAACCATCCGGGGTCAATGTTGCCAACCCGGTAAGACAGGGATCATTCGCCATTCTCTCCATCGCGGTACACTCGCAATTTCACGGCCGAGGTTTGGGGAAGGCTCTGATAAGAGAAGCCGAAAGTATTGCGCAACAGAAAGGTTTTAAGAAAATGCATCTCTCGGTACACCAGACCAACTTGCAAGCTATTCGTTTTTACGAAGGCCAAGGTTGGCGCAAGGAAATTGATGAGAACGGCTGGCAGGGCATTATGACGAAACAAATTTCAGGGTAACCTAGGCAGAAAATGGCTAGTATTTTCGATCGTATATATCGGCATTCACCCATACTAATCCAGAATATCGGCATCAGTGCTTATGGTTACATCTGGAGGAGAAGGCGTTATGGGGGTAATTTCCTGCAGTACGTCGATGAATTTACTATCCGCGATCGGTTTTCATCGGAAGAATTTCAACGTTACCAAACTGAAAAGCTCCAGAAACTGCTAGTTTACGCGGAAAAAAATGTCCCTTACTACCGCGATTCTTTCAGGGAAGCAGGATTATTACGAGATCAATTGTCAACCATTTCCCTTGACAAATTGTCCACACTCCCCTTATTGGAAAAGGAGACGATCCGTTCAGACCCTGAGAAATTTACATCGAAAATTATTAACAAGAGTGAACAACATAGGTATTTAACCAGTGGAACAACTGGTACTCCCCTGGCAATCATATTTACCAACGATATGCACCGTCGCTGGTCTGCCGCATACGAAGTGCGTGTGCGCCATTGGGCTGGGGTCAATTTTAAAATGAGTCGGGCCATGATCGGGGGCCGGCTTGTTGTTCCGCAGGCGGATGCTCAGCCCCCGTTTTGGCGCTATAACCTTGCCGAGCGGCAGTTGTATATGTCCGCCTTTCATATTTCGCCAAAAACCGTACGGTTATATGCACAAGCATTGAATCACTACCAGCCAAATTACCTTGATGGTTATGCATCCAGCCATTTCTTCCTGGCGCGCATGATCAAGGAGCAGGGCTTGAGCATGTACCATCCCAAAGCCATTTTAACCAGCAGCGAAAAACTTACCCCGGAGATGCGGTCAATTATGGAGGAAGTCTATTGTTGCAAAGTTTTTGATGGATACAGCGGATTGGAAGCTTGCTGTCTGGCATCGGAGTGCGAATACCACAACCTGCACGTTAGCCCAGATGTTGGCATCATCGAATTATTAGACGGCGATGGAAAACCTGTTGGCCCTGGTGAAGTGGGCGAGATAGTTGCCACGGGGTTACTTAATTTTGAACAGCCATTAATCCGCTACCGGAGTGGCGACCTGGCTATCTGGTCAGATGAAACCTGCGGCTGTGGTCGAAATATGCCAGTCATCAAGGAGCTTGTCGGGCGCATCGAGGATACCGTCATCGGTCAGGATGGTCGTGAAATGGTGCGTTTTCATGGTATTTTCGTCGGTTTGCCGCATGTCCGCGAAGGTCAAGTCATCCAGGAAACCCTGACCCAGTTTCGATTAAAGCTCATTGTTGATCCTGATTTTTCCGAACATGACCGACAGATTATAATTAAGCGTTTTGAAGATCGTTTAGGGTCAATCAATCTGGCAATTGAACTCGTTGATACGATTGAACGCACAAAGCGTGGTAAATTTCAAGCGGTAATCTCAAAAGTCAAGCGGAATACTGCCAGTTAAAGAGTTAGTCTTGCTTTCATTTTCTAAATTCAATCAATTTTCACCGAAAAGGTCTTGTCACGATATGCGTATTTTATTTCTGCATCAATTTGCCTTCGGCACGGATGTTCCCGGTTTTACGCGACCTATTGAAATTATGAGACAATTAGCGAAGCGAGGTCACGAAACAGTGATGATAAGTGGAGTTTTTAGTCATATTACCCGGCAGGTTATCCCAAAATACCAAAGTGTATATTTTTTCAAAACTGAAATAATTGATGAAGTGACGATTTACAGGGTTGCAAGTTTTTTGTCCCTAACATCCACTTTTCGAAAATTTTTGCACCACAGCGTTTTCATGATACTCGCGATCCTGCGTGGATTGTTCATCAGAAGGCCGGACGTGATTATTGCCTCATCACCTCCTCCTTTTGTTGCCATCGCCGGTTATGTGCTTGCCCGCCTGAATCACGTGCCTTTTGTGATGGAAATAAGGGATTTATGGCCTGAGGACCTATTACAGGAAGGGTTGTTACAAAAAGGGCTGGCAGCTGATTTAATCGAAAACACGATGCTTTTCCTTTATCGTCATGCAGATTTGATCGTTACTTTAACTTCAGGGATCAGAGATGGGATAATCGGGCGCGGAATCCCCGCCGCCCAAGTGGCTGTGGTAACCAACAGTGTCGATATTGATAAATTCATTCAACCTCACGATGGTGCGGCATTTCGTGATGAAATCGGAATAAAAGAGATCGAATTCGTAGTTGTATATGCCGGAAACCACGGCAGTTCGAACGCATTGGGCACGCTCATCGAAACCGCGAAGTTATTAAAAAATAATCAAGAGAATATCACCTTTTTATTTGTCGGGGATGGTGAGGAAAAACAACATTTGCGACAAATGGCAACGGATAATGGTCTGGTAAAGGTGATTTTTGTTGGACCACAACCCAAGGAACGCATGCCAGAAGTTTTCGCAGCAGTAAATGCTTCGATTGTGCCTTTGAAAAACATCCCAATTTTTAATGGCGCATTGCCCAATAAAATGCTCGACTCGATGGCCAGTGGCAAACCCATCATTCTTTCTACAAGCATAGAAGCGGGAGATCTGATTGAGAAAGCAGATGCTGGAATATTGGTGGAGCCCGAAAATCCCCAATCCTTGGCCAATGCGATCATCAAGCTATATTACGAACGAGACACGGCAATTGGGATGGGATTAAAAGGGCAAAAATACATTATCGAGAATTACTCCCATGCAAAGCTGGCAGATAAATTAGAGCAGGAATTACTACATGTGGTGGGTTGAAAACCCTATCCGTTCTCCGAACTCAATTGACGATTCGACTCCGATTGTCACCTATCATGAAGACGATACGGCAGAATGGGATTCGTATGTTTTATGCCATCCCGCCGCAACCGTTTATCACTTATCCGCATGGCGTCGCGTGTTGGAACGCAGTTTTGGCCACCGCTGTATCAACCTGGTTGCTAGGCAAGGCGGAGTTGTGGTGGGTATATTGCCGCTGACCCTGGTCAATAGTCGTTTGTTTGGTTGTTATCTCGTTTCGACAGGCTTTGCTGATGTAGGTGGAATATGTGCTGATGATAACTCGGCCGCAGAATCTTTACTTGAAGCTGCCTTCAAATTCGGGCAGAACTATTCCGCAGAATATCTTGAATTGCGACAGGTTGTCCCTTTGCCATTCAAAAATCTGGTAACCAACAAAAGAAAAGTAATCCGCACTCTTAAATTACCACCATCAGTGGATGTTTTAATGAGTAGATTCGATAAAAAACTGCGTAATCAGATCCGTAAAGCGCAAAATTCTGGATTGAAAGTTGTTTGGGGGAATAGAGAACTAATCAAACCTTTCTACGACGTCTTTTCTCGAAATATGCGCGATCTCGGGACTCCTGTAATTAAGGAGGGTTTCTTTACACACTTGGTTGATGAGTTGAAGGATCAGGTTGAAGTTGTCGTCCTTTTCAAAGACAACCTGCCAGTCAGTGGGGCCGTCGGACTTTATAATAAACAAATATTCGAGGTTCCCTGGGCCTCTAGCCGACGAGATTTTTTTTCGCTGTCTCCTAATGTTTTGCTTTATTGGGCTATCCTTCAACATTGCATTGAACGCGGTTCGTTGTATTTTAATTTCGGACGTTCGTCAATAAATTCAGGTACTGATATGTTCAAGAAACAATGGGGAACAGATCCCATTTCCATGAATTATCAATCCTTGTTGGTCAGCGGTGAGAAACTGCTCGAATTGAATCCATCCAACCCTAAATATAATCTGGCAATCAAGTTGTGGCAGAAGCTCCCCTTGGAATTAACCAGATTGGTTGGTCCGTGGTTGGGTAGGAACCTGGCATGATCGCTAGTAGATTGAATAGACAATGGTAAATACTCAAGACAAATCATCTGCTACTTATCAGGTTGTCATTTCGGTAGATGTGGAAGATTGGGTCCAATCCACCTGGGATCGCGACCATAAAATAAATGAAAGAACTGCACGAAATACAGCTCTGGTCTTAGATATCCTGGCAACCCATGATGTTAAAGCGACCATGTTCGTTCTTGGTAAATTCGCTGAACGATTTCCGCGGATGGTCCAGCGAATTGCTGCTGAAGGTCACGAGGTTGCTTCACATGGCTATGGTCACATCGAAGTATTCAAGCAAACACCTTCTGAATTTCGAGCGGATCTCCTTCGTTCGAAGTACTTACTAGAGGACCTGATATCAAAGCCTGTGCTTGGGTATCGCGCACCGGATTTCTCGATAATATCGACAACATTGTGGGCACTCGAGGTTATTGCTGAGAATGGTTTTACCTATGATTCAAGCATATTTCCCATCGTGCATAACCGTTATGGCATTTCTTGGTGGCCGATTGAGCCTCGTAAAGTAATACTGCAATCGGGGCAGATGCTGGTTGAATTACCAGTTTCATCATTTGATATATTTAATTCTAGGATACCTGTTGCCGGGGGTGGGTATCATCGAATATTGCCAGAAAGACTGATATTACTCACCATCCGGAAAATCCTGGATAGAGGTAGACCATTTATCTCCTATTTCCACCCGTATGAATTTAATCCTGGCGATTTTGATGGATTGGACATTAAAATCCCGTGGAGAGTACGTGTTCACCAGGGGTTTGGGCGAAAAAATACCAGGATGAAATTCGAGAAAATACTCAAAACATTTAACACTGTAGAAGCATTTCGCCTGGTAGGGCAAAAAGTATGGGCTGACTACAAACTTTATCTCGAAATGGAGCAGGCAGGTCTTCTGGGCTGATAAACGGATCACCTCAGAATATTCCTTTACATAGTTGATGCATCATACAAAATCCTCATACCGACCAAACGATTCTCAATTGTTCTAGTGATCTTTTACATCAGAAGTCGCATTAAAACGAACAGGTAGCCTGTAAATAAAAATCCCCTCTCTTTTCTTCAGAAGGGGATTTCCGTTCCACCTTGTTAAGGCTAAAAGTAATATCATCCATCGTTACTCAGCTTGAATACCTTTCAAAACAACCTGCAAGTGTACCCATGGCAAAATAAGGAAGATATCAGGATCCACAACGAGTGAAATAATTACGACTTATTCCCCATTCGCAAACCTGATCTCCATTATCACATCCCTCAACAAATCAGTATTGTATACATAAACATCATCAACCGGCACGAGGCTAGGTGATCCGCTAATGAACTTTGCTCCGACCGGCAACCTGACACGCAACGCAAGTGGCACGGACTGTGTTCCAGCCTGTTTCTGAACAGTTAGGCGATAGGTCCAGACTCCACTCGCATCCTGATGAAGGACAGCTTCAGGAAGTGCAAGGGTGAAGGTGGTTGAAATCGACTTTCCGCGCGGGATGAGCACCAGGCTGCCAAAGACATCGACACCAGGAATTCCTTCATTACCGAGCACATCTGTGCGGGCAGACAGAGGAATCCCATCCATGGTAGCCTCGGCGGGAAGACCATGTGGACCGCTACTAATCAGCTGGGTGCCTTGAGAGCTATAAACACGCAAGTAGCTCCAATAGCATTCATTGATTGAGTATTCTCGCTCTTCGGCAGTGCGCGTTGGTAAAAGCACGCATTGGCCAACACCACTGGCGTGGTTACTCTGGATTACTGCTAAGCGAGCAGTTGGGCGATTCGGTTCGGAGAGGTCCAGGTCATACGTAAGGGTTGTTTCGATGACAGCGTGAGTCTTGTTGTATCCCACGTTTGCATCAACCGCCATCAGAAAATCGCTATTGGCCGGTGCGCGCACCGCCCCATCCCAATTGCGCTTTGACAAGAATTCAGTCAGTGCTGGGTCGTCCATTTGCAGCAGGATGTGGCGCTGGTCGAGCATGGCAATTAGCGTCTGGGCTAGGGCACCCAATTTCTCTCCGCGCGCCGCCAAGGCGTTCTCAATCAATGGTTGTGCGAGACGCCCAATAAACTGCTTGGGATCCCAAATGCCTACAAAACCGGGTGGTGTATGCTCCTTGGCGCTGCGCATATACTCCTGGACATTCTTGCTGGTAATTTCCTGAGGCACTCCCACTAAGCGCACCGGTCCGAGGATTTTTAATAATTCGACGATGACATGCTGGTCGATGGCGATGACACCATCGACACTGTAAGCCCGGCTGTAAGAATATAGATACTCGGCCATTTCGGCGGTGGTGGGGTAATTCGTAAACCAGTTGGCATCGCGGAATATCAGGAACCATAGGTTCATGTATTTATTGAGCTGCCACGGGGCTTGAGGGTAAGGCTTGCTGAAGTCATCCACCAGGCTACTGTTTTCTATTTTGATGCTCAGCAGCTTGCCATCCTTTACCACCAGTGAACCGGCCGCAGTGATAAAACCTCCGGTCGGACGCATCTCATCCTCATTCTGCATCAACAGCAGGTAAGTCCTAGGGCCGGCCTTGCCAGCCCCCAGAAGGCTCGGAGCAGCGTTTATCAACGCCAGGGCATCCTCCATTTGGAATTTTCCCTGCACGGCTTGCAAAAGCAGGTCTACCTGGTCTTCAAGGATCGCCCGCGTGCCTGGCGAAAGCGTGATAGGGTCAATCTTGGCGCGAGTCTCCTGTGCGCGGGCAAGAGACAATTGTGCTGCCAGCAGGCGCGGCTGTGCTTTCTGCAACTGGTCTAGTAGGACCAGCATATCGAGAGGCTGATCCTGGTTCGAAAACATTCCCGCCGCCGGCAATACCGCCTGCAAACCCTCATCTGCTGCTGACACAAGTGAACCGGCCAGATCGAGTAAAAGCCCGGCTTGGGCTAAGTCGCCACCATATTTTGGTACCCATGCTAACCGGGGTGCCAGCCACAGCCAGGAGCCGGCATGCGTTTGCAGGCTTCCCAGATCCTCACGAAGAACCTTGACACGGTCGGCAACCTTGGAAATTTCCCCTGCTTGTGGCATCCGGCCAAGGTAGGGCTTGAGAGCATCAACATCAGTGCGGACGACCTGGAGCTGGCGAAAGAGCATATCTGCTTGCCAGCCAGCCCAGGCCGCAAAAATAAGTAGCAATAATCCAAGCAACACCGCAGTCCACTTCCAGATGGAACGAGATGCACGGGCACCCGAGGCCAGGCTCTTTGGAGTAATGTTTGAGGAAGCATTTTCGATGGATGTCTCTGCCGGAAGGGCAGCAGCCTCGAATACAGGCCCGCTTACAAGTTGTTGTTCACGCTGGATGATTTCCTCAAGCAGTCTCTCCAACCCCTTTCGTTTCCAGCCACTGAGGGTGCTGTTGGGGGCTACCTGTGTCTCATTGCCTACCAGGCGATATGCATCGCGCTGATCCTGGCTAAAATCTGCTTGCGCGCCAAACACATAAAGAAGAATGACCTGGTCGATGGAAAGCCATGCTTCTCGCTGCGAGTGCGGCGTTGGTAGGTTAAAATCGATTGGTGCAAAATACTGGGCAGCAAGCAGGCCATAAGCACCCCAGCGCGTATCCAGGCGTTTGCCGTGGCGAGGCGGGTGGGACGGCAACGATTCACGAAATATTTCCCGAATGGAACGGGCCAGTTTCTCGCCTGGGCTGCCATCTACCAGAGACTGCACCAGCCGGCCGTCAGCCCAGGGGTGGTCGTCCAATTCTCGCGGCTGGCGTAAATGCTCAAGGATAACTTTTAACGTTTCGATGTTGGGGACAAACTCGCTCATATCCCTATCCTGACGTATTTTTCCATAAAAGTATTATAACATTTGGAGAATTGGCTGTTCGGAAAATCCGAACAAAATGCGAACATCAACAACACGCTGATAGGAATACAATGAATGAAGAAAAATTTTAACAAAAGGGAGAATATTATGAAACGTACTTACAAGTTAGTGCTTGCCGCGTTAATCACCATCGTCCTGGCCGCAATTGGAACCACCGTCTGGGCGGGAACCAAGAATGGAAGTCTGGGAAACAAGATCCATCATCTCTACCGGAATTGTTCTCAGACCCAGGCCATCCACATGGGTGATGCCACTTTCACCCTCCTGAACGATGATTTGCGCTGCAAATTCGAGGTTGAACGCTATAAGGTGCCAAACACCTTCTTTGGTCCGTTTCCAGATGGATTGGAAACCCGCTCAGATGGTTTTAACACGATTTTGCATTATAGCTCTCCCGCATCACTGCAGGTATGTTTCGCCTATTCACCTCTTGATGCCGGCAAGAATGCCCAGGTATATTCCTACGCAAATGGAACCCTGGTCAATATTGGCGGAGTCGTACAATCGGGTCCGCCAAGGATGTTGTGCGCAATCACGACAATAACTTCCGCCTATAACACCGCTTTTGTTCTGTTGGGCAACAAATAATCTAGATCAGCTAACCTGAAACCAGGGAATAGTCACCTATTCCCTGGTTTTATTTACACAACGCCAGAGACGACCTGCTCTGGTTTAGCAATAATATGCCGAGCCAGTCAATCCTGAACAACCTTGGGGGAGAAATCTTGAGAAGTGCTTCGCATCAAAGAATTCCCGGCGCAGTTCCTTCTCGTAATCAATGCTTTGAAACTGGATTCTCGAGCAGCCAAAGGATAAAAACCTGGCCAGGACCAATCGTTTTTCCTTCGATTACGACTCTAAATTCCCCTACCGAAAACTGGTTGGGCAATTTCTGCTGGCAGCTATCTTATCGCTGTGCTACCTGCTTACGCTAGCGCCGGGATTGAGTTGGGCCAACGGCGGCGCGGATGGAGGCGACCTGATCAGCGCTGCATTTACGGGTGGTATAGCCCACCCGCCCGGTTATCCACTCTTCTTGATGATCGCCCGCTTGTTCCAATGGATCCCACACGGGAGTCTGGCTTTCCGCACCAATCTTCTCTCAGCGCTTTGCACCGGCCTGGCTACACTGCTGCTGCAGGCATGGTTGGCCAGAAAATTGACGGACAGGTCATTCGGGAATTTTTGCGCGCTGCTGGGTGGGCTGGCTTTCGGACTGGCACCGATGGTATGGAGCCAGGCGCTCATCACCGAAGTGTATGCTCTCAACAGCCTGCTGCTGGTTGTATTCTTGATCGGGCTGGACTGGAAAGCCATCCCCGGCGGAGACTGGACTCGCGGCGTGCTGCTTGGACTGGCCGCCTGTAATCACCTTGCCAACCTGGTCCTGCTCCCGCTGCTTGCGCTCGATCTTTCCAGCCAATCCCTTTTGGCATCACTACCCGCCCTGCTCAAACGCCTGGGAGGGGTAGTTTGCGGGCTAACCTTTTACCTACTCCTGCCCATGCGCGCGCTTGCCCAATCCCCGGTCAACTGGGGAAACCCGCTCACGCTGGCGGATTTCTGGTGGCTAGTCAGCGCGCGTTTGTATGCCAGTTATCCGTTTGGCACCGGCCTTGCAGATGTCGCCCTGCGCCTGCGTGCTGTCGCCGGACTGCTCATTACCCAATTCAGCCTGCCGGGGGTTGCCATCGGCATCTACGGGCTGTTTAGCGGCATTCCGCGCCGTATCCTGCTGGCCAGCCTGTGGCTATTCATCGCCTACAGCGTGTTTGCCACCGGCTATGCTTCATACGATTCCAACATCTACCTGATCCCAACCTACCTTGCTTTCACCATCTGGCTGGCATACGGACTATCGGACCTGTTAACCTTAGCAGCCAGGCACGTCCCCCAGATCGCCCCGTGGCTGGCTGTCGTACTGCTGCTCGGATTCGTGGCACGCATTCCTGGCATATACCAGCAGGTGGATGCCTCTCACGACACTCGCGCCCAGGATTTTGGAGCAAGATTTGTCTCACAGGTTCCCGCCAATTCTCTGGTGATCGCAAACAGCGACGAAGCTGTATTTGCGCTTTGGTATTTTCATTATGCCCTCGGGCTCCGCCCAGATACGGTTGTTATTTCTGAAGATTTGGTCCAGTATGATTGGTACATCAACACTCTTACCGGCACTTACCCGGCGCTAGTAATACCAGCCTCGCGCCCGATCACCTTCTCCGACCTGATTGCCGCCAATCCCGCACGTCCGGTCTGTTATACCGAAGCGAATATCGATACGTTCTGCAAATGAATTTAATAGTATCTGGAATGATCCTTCCCAATACACAAAATAATCAATCCAGAATCCCGACAATTCCAAAGGCTCGTCCATTCCGATCCACGAATCAACCTATTCAAAGAATCTTACAACTCATGAGCCTTTTCGCAATTCCTACGATTCCATCAAATTTAGGATCGTTCCAGACCGCATCTCCTATACCTGGCACTATGGATTTTACCCAATCCAGTGTCCCGGTCGGGAGGGAAATTCTCACTTGAACTTCAGTGATTAATTGGATAAGTGGTTTGGCCGCAATATAAATTCCACCGGTATTTGAATTGAACATTCTCGCAGTCTCCTTAAGTTTTTTCCCTGCCCATCACAGCCTTTCACGATCACCCCAAAACCACATTTGATCCCTGGTTTTTTTCATCTTCCCACAAACAAGATGCATGTTGAAATTGTGTTCCTTCATGAGCACCCATCCAAAGATTGATATTTCTTTCATATCCATGGCTATCCATCAGACTGCCACTCTACAGAATGGTTTCTGTAAAATAAACGAGCCCATTGAAACATCGAGAACGGATCCTCCATCACTTGAACTGATTTCAATGGCACAATCCGCCTAATCATTAATATAAAGAAAAAACGGATTGTGCCATTCGTACCCGTGATATAAAGATATGACGCCAAAATTGTGTCGCGCTTTCTGCCAATTCAATCCCGAAAGAGCCTTTTCGATTTTCCCTTCTCTTAATGTCGTATTCAGTCTTTCCACCAATCTACCTTAAGCGTCAGGATATTCGTAAAAACTACATGTCTCCTGCCATAACCCATCGAACAAAGATCCATTCTCATCCCAGATCCTGGGCTATTCCGCATCGAAAGTAATAAAACCAATCGCTGTTTATCGCGCAATGAACAGCCATTATTTCACCAAAACTCCACCCTCCCCAACCCCAGCTCCCCGCTGTAATTAAAGAGAGCCCACAACACCCAGGCCAGGGCTTGTTCGGTTTTCGATACCTCCTGCGCTGAAGGAACGATAGTATCTTCCTCGCGCATCAGGATTTGAGGATCCCGGATGCTCACGTCAACCGTAAACACCCGGCCAGCCCTGGTATTCCAATCGTTTACAGCAGAGCACACAAACAGGGTACCATCTGTGCCCCAGCCATGTTCGGCCAGAAAAATATTCGCAACCACCTGCATACGGTGCATGATGGTGGTCGGGTTCCAGCGCACGTTTCCTCGCCCACTGTGTACGGCCTTCTGCAGTCGAGTGCGCAACGCTCGTAAAGTCAGGTAGTGATTGAGCAGGTAGATTGATGCGCCTGGTAGTCCGGCTCGGGCCAGGGGTGGTAAAGAATCATCATGTGAAGCTGTGTATATCAGGCGGATAAGATAAAGGAACTCAGGATCAGGTTTTGGAAAGAGCTGCTTGTTCTGCTCAATGTTTTCCAGGAAATCCTGCCACAAGGCCGCCAGGACCAGGCTGTCCTGCCGAGATGTAAGCAGCAACAATTCACCTGGCGCCGATACTTCAGGCTTGGAAACAAGCTCGCTTGACTCCACCAGGGTAACTTCTCGCCAGGCTGCAGTTCGCTCCACCCCCCAGTCTGGATGCTCCAGAAATTCTCGCAGTGGCAAAAAGAACATTCGAAATGCAAGATCTGGAATGATACCGATTGCCTTTTGCCAGGTTCGATAGGTTTGCTCAAGTAACCTACCGCGCGGGAGATTTACAACTATACGCACTTCGGGCAACACTGGTGGGCTTTCTTTAAAATATTCCTGCTTGTTTCGAACACTCTCCACCACCCTCCGCAGGATTTCCGTGCTGGCAGCCTGTTCCACCTCGAGCAGAATGGATGGCTGGCCATCCCAAATGATGCGATGGTCTGGGCGCAGCCTCTGGATGCCGGCCTGGATCTCGCTATCAGTGACCAGATTGATGTTTTCCTTTACCGCCGCCAGATGCACATCAACCATCGCCAGGGCATGCAGAATCGGCAAATCATCCTTGAGGCCACATTCGTGGGTTCCAGGATGGCCCAGAGTTCTGAGTATTTCTGCACCGGTTTTAGTGAGCCAAAAAATCCGCGGAGGCTGTCCGCGCTGTCCCGGCCGAGCAAGTGGTCGATCCAGGGGTTCAAGCAGTCCTTCAGAAATCAGGCGAACAAGGGTTCGGCTGACCCTATCGCGGGTCAAGGTTGTGGCAAACATGACCTGATTACCATCTGCAATACCGGTGATAACAAAGACTTCCAGCACCTGCCTGGCACTCTCTGGAAAGTCATGAACGATGATATGCCAGCGATCATTGATAGGCTTATTTTGCATGAATCCGTTCCTTGAGGAGAAGACCCTCTTTTAATCAGGTAAATCAATCAGATAACTTCTCGCCGGTTATCTTTTCGTAGGCTAACTGCTGCATCGCGATGATGCGGTTCTGGTCAGCTACCAGGGCTTTCAGGCGGCTGATTTCCTGCTCACCAAGGTTTCTCTCACGTTCGTGAGATTGCTGCATCAGAACCAGTCTGCTTTCAAGCGACCCGGCAAGCTCTGCTTTCACCGCTAACTCAGATTGGGTATTCCGCAGTTCAACCATTACAGGCTGATTGAGGTAACTATCGATTGAATGCCGAAGCTGGCTCAACTCAATAGAAAGAAATGTCATCTGAATCAATTCCTCGGATCGCTGGCTGCTGAAGCGCTCCCACGCCAACCGCAGGATAGGAGCTGCCGGCTGGCCGCTTACCGCAGCTGCCCGGGCCTCAAGCACGCCGGGAATGTCAGCTGGCAAGCTGTTCAGGATTTCCAGAGCTCCCTGACGTTTGATCGACAATGTATTCGGAAAAATAGACATGGTTAGAATTGCTCCATAGAATGAGGAAAAGATTGCCAAGTTTTTTCTGTTTGGCGAATCCAAAGTATCGTGAATATTGCCAACAACCCGGTACCAACCACTACACTGCCCCATCGAGCGACGTACCAGTTCCCGAAACCGTGAAAATCCATGTTACCTCTCTGGCTGCCATGCAGCACTGTTGGCAAGTTGTCAGGTGGTTTGATAACAGGCTCCAGAAACCCGGTAATCATAGACATCGAATCCACTGCTCTGAAATCCCGATCTGAATACAAAAGCCTGAAACAGCGACCATGCCAGCCAGATAACCCGGATCACCAGAAAGCAGTTTTCAAGAACCGGTAATCCGTTCCGTTCTGGCCGCAAGCATCCGAGAATCCAGATATCAGATTACAGGTGGTGGTGACCTTGTTACCAAGGCTACTTAGAAAACGCAACCCGTTGCGGAAATCATGTGAACGGCCCAAAGCTTCCAGCAAACGAAAGCTCGGAAAACTATCGGAACCGGAACCCTGTGATAGCTGGAATGAAAAGAATGCCTGTAAACCTTGGCGCGAGTTTGTTCAGTCCAATCAAGCAGATCCCGATTTGCGCGATTTGCTACCATAATTATTCCCTTTGATAATTGAGGGTCACAGCCTCAAGCAACCGCTTTCTGCAAAACAGGCCTATTCGATTGCATGCCAGAATCCAGGTTTACTACTTGGTCTCTTTGGGAATCAATCCCGCAAAATGCCTCCGGGTATCTACCTACCTTGGTTCAAATTCATCAGCCATAATAAAAAAGAAGGTGATAGATTCCCTAGTTGATGATCAGCACCCTGCTGCCAGGGACCATACCCCGACATCTGGGTCAGCCATATAAGCTGTAACCTCCGCGTTCAAGCTGGTCTTGCATGATCCCTGTTTGTAAATTTCGTAATTTCCTTTTCGAATGACAATTCCACCGTTCCAACCGGACCACCGCGGTGTTTCGCGATATCTACGATGGTGATATTGGAGGATTTCTCCATTTTCCACAAGAAAATCACTACATCCGCATCCTGCTCGAGTGCGCCTGACTCGCGTAAATCTGAAAGCTGCGGTCGCCTATCCCGGCGCCTTTCAATTTCGCGACTTAATTGGGCCGCAGCCAGTACGGGCACACCTAATTCACCTGCCAATATTTTGAGTTCGCGCGAAATTCCTGCCACTTCCTGTTCCCGGTTCTGAAATCTTCCGTCTCCGCGCATCAGCTGGACGTAATCCACGATGAGCATATCCATCCCGAATTTCTGCTTGATTTGATGGGCTTTCGCACGAAGTTTGCCTGGTGTCAGGTTTGGTGTATACACAACTCGTCCCGGGATTCCAGAAACCTTCTCGATTGCTTCGATCAATCCTGCCCATTCATCATTCCCACTCAAAATACCGTCCGTAATTTTGTTGGCATTCTGCCTGGATTCGCTGGAAAGGATGCGCGCTACCAATTCGGCTTCATCCATTTCTAGCGAGAAAAAAGCCGGTTTCTTATTCTGGAAAGCTGCTTCCAGGGCAACATTAACCAGCCAGCTGGATTTTCCGTCCCCTGGTCGCCCGGCGACAACATAAAGCTTACCGGGTACAAAACCGCCCTCGAGAACTTTATTGACGCCTGGCCAGGCCGTCAGAATTCGGCGAACAAGATCCGGGTTATGTTTACCAGAAGCAGAATTCGCGGATCTTTCCGTGACTCGTTCAAACAGATCAACAGAGATCTCAACGAAGCTTTTCGAATCGTCAGAACTGTTTGAGATGATGGCATTACGCACTGCCCTGGTTGCCTGTTCCGCGAGTTCGGAAACGGATGAACTGGTATCGTAGGCAAGCGTGGCAATCAGGGTTGCAGCGGATAACATTTTCCTACGCAGCGAATCGGCCCGGACGATCTCGGAATACGCTTCAGCATGCAGGGTGGTTGGTACCTGGTTCAGCAGGCAGGTCAGGAAAGCCAGGCCTCCGACCTCATCCAACAGTTTCATGTCATCCAACTCTTCTGAAACCGTCAGGATATCCACCGGCTGTTTTTTCGCACGCAGGTGCAGGAATGCCTGCCAGATATATCCGAGGCGTTGAATATAAAAATCATCCGGCCGCATATCAGCCAGTTCGTCCAGAATGAATTGGTCGATCAATACACTGCCTACAACTGCTTCTTCTGCTTCCCGGCTGTGCGGCAGACCAGAAGGGCCTGTTTCACTTCGGTCAATCATTGTTTGCAGCATTAAATTACCCTTTCGTTTTTCAAATTTTGTACCCTTGCGGCAAACCGTTCGCGCAAATCCTCAAGATTTTCAGGCAGCACTGCCGGTCTCTCGCCATATAAAATATCTTCCGGAGACAGTTGAGCGCCGACAGTAACACGTTCAAGGATCTGGACCGGTTTTTCCCCCAGGCGCAAGATCAGCTCCTGCTTTCGATCAAGAGACAGATGGCTAAAACTGGAGAGAAAGACCTGATCAGAAACGTACGAGCCAAGAATACTATCCACAAGCAGGCCGGTGAGTTTTTTTGGCCCGTACCTGGCCAACGTTTTGCAAGCTCCAACTGCCCCGCCATTTGGGGTAGCGAGAGTGGATTGAATGGCATTGCCAACCGGGTCCGTCAGGCTTCGACCTGCCTGGGTGTAGGCGTAAAGGATCCAGGATACGAAAGTTGATCCAGAAGCCTGGGCCTCCAGCAGCTCCTTCTGCTTTTTTCTACTGACCCCATTTGCGCCAAGTAGAGTATTTAAATTCCATTCATCAACCACCACCTTTTCTTGAGCAGGATCAGGCGATCGGTCTCCAGTAATTTTCAGCGAAGAGGTGGGTTTTAAAGAAATTCTAAGAGCTGGTCTTTCGGGGTTTAAGAGATTAAAGACTCTGCAGGTAGCATAAAGATGATCTGCAAAGTGCGTGAATTCAAGACTGCAACTCGCGGAAGGATTATCCGTAATTCGCGTAAAGCCGATTGTGTCAACCACGTAAGATCCGTCAAATCCGGAAACATTGAAAAGTGGTTTTTTCTGGATGACAGCGCTGAGAATTTCTACAGGAATCTCTTCCATAAGCACCTCGAATTCGCGCTGGCTTTGGTTGAAATCCAGTACCCTGCCATGGGGTACTTCCCGCAGATAAATCCGTGCTCCTGAATTCAAGTACTGTCCCGCCCTGGGATTCAATTTCCATGTTTTCTGATCTTGCCCATCCTTGACGGGCACTTTTTTTCGGTGTTTCCCATTCAGCCATTCATAGATCGTCATTGGGCGCTCGAAACCGATCCAACCTGCTATTTCAGCAAAGCCACCCTTCACGATAACCCGATTGCGCGATTCCCCTGTGGCAGGATTTACAAAACAGCGATCGCGCAGAATGGTCAGCATCCAGGCAGGCCCGGCGCCCAGGAAAGGTAGGATATGTTCGATAAAGAACAACGAAATCAGCACCAGATCCCGAGACGGCATCAAATGCAATTGCAGCCTTTGTGCCAGGGCAACCAGTTCCAATTCCGGCAATTCCTGGGCAAATAAATCGTGCACAATCTTGCAAACAGTCATCGGCTCGTTGTTTACAGGGTTTTCAGTACAGACCGGGATCAATTCTGTCAGAGGGGTTTCGCATGCCTTTCCCAGCACACTCGCAGCGGAACCAGCCTCTTCAAGGTGATCGGCGATCCAGCGAATAAGCGATTGAGAATCAACGGCTGTGAGCGGCAACGTCATGGCAACGGTGTATTTGCGTGGCAGCCGTTTCGGGGTTGTGCTCTTCTGATCCCAAAGAGGTTTTTCGTCTATGAGAGTAACGAGCCCGGCCAACCGCTTCCAGGTTTCTGGATTCCTCGTCCGTAACCAGAAGGTACGCTCGGATGTGCCGCTCAGCAAGGCCAATGATTTTCCTGAAAAACGGGCTGTGCGCCTGCCTTCCCGGCCGCCATCACTGTAGGCTGCCTGGTGGAAACCGACATACATCCAACCCAGTTCAGGGCCGAGCCCGCGTAAGTGGCGCAGGAAATATGCGTTGAGCACAACGACTTTTGCCGGTTGAACAACCTGGTCGTATAAAGACTCCCAGGCAGCCTCGATTCGAAGTTCGTTTTCTTGTTGATCCGCGCTGTCACGATCGGTTTCGCCAGGATGATCGCGATCAGTGATCACAACAAAGCGCACATCGATGCAGCGGCCAAGCATACCCTCCAGCAAATCTGACACCGTCGATCTGATCCCATTCTCCAACCAGTCCCTGGTAAAGGTATTTCTACAGCCAATCGTAAAGAAGTTTTCATCTGCGCTTAGGCACACAATGTCGGCCACCCACGCATCAAAAAGCGCTCGCGGCAGCTGCTCACGGAGCTGTGTCATGACGAACTGCCAGGCTTCGGAGAAAGATCGACCGTTCTGTTCTGTTTTCAAGATTGATGTTCCTTTTCAAGTTGGATTTTTGGTAGGGATATACAAGACCAAATAACCTTATAGAAGGCTTATTGCGGGTTAACCATCCCAATAATCAGGTACGCACCGGAAGACGGCTTACAATCGATCCTGGTGGGCCACGATAAGCGGCGAGGTAAGCGGATACCCATGCGGAAGGTAAGCGGGCGGTAAGCGGCAGGTAAGCAGCGCCGCTTACCAGTAAAAAAATTCCTGGAAAATCTCACGCAATTCCGAGACCGGCAAAAATCCTGCATCTGAACCATTTCATTCATTGGACCAACCATCCACGCTGGCAACGCTAGAAAATCCTATCCGAAGAACGAACTTGCGATTCAGGTAACCGTTTACGGCGATCTGCAGCAAGCAGACAACCAGTTCTCCAAGTGGAATCGCATACTTATTTTGTTTGTTACTTCCCTGGCAGCCAGCTTCTCTGCCAGCCAGCTCTTTGAGATGCTGATCGATCTGCTGACTCCAGCGAAAGGAAAGGACACAATCTTTCGCCGGTTTCGCATTTTTCTTCTGGCGAAGCGGCGGCTTGAGCGCAATGGGCGTAGCATCCCAGCTATCCCAGGTTTCCAGGACAACGGTCATTTGACCTTTACTGGAATGGCGATTTGGCTGTGGATTTAGTAATCCTGGATTATTTTGAACCGCATGCAACGCCCAATCCATCAGGATTGCAGCCACCTGGCTGACCGTTGGCGGATTCTCTCTCGCCCTGCCTTCAGGATCGAACTGAGAAATGCTCAACAGATCATCACGCAATTGAGCAGCCGTACTGTGTAAAGGGGCAGGAATATCGTAGGAAAAAGCCCGGTTGTGTTTCTCCCAAACCCGTGTGTGTCGCACGGGCTGAACACCCCGGATCGTATCCAGTACCGATCGGGCAGTTGTATTCGCGTTCAAGACAGGAGAACTTGCTGGTTCACTGTCCCAGGTTTGAGCCACAGGGCTTTTAATCCCCGCCAGCAGATCCCGTTTCCACAGATCCTTAGTTTCACCAGTCATGATCTACTCTGTTTCACCAGGATATTTACCAGACGCGTGTAATCCTCAGCAACCTGGCACTCCGGATCTTTTTCCCAAATTGTCAGCCCATCTGCGGAGCATTCCCGCAGAATGGTTGCCCGGCGGATGGGGGAAAGCAGCCTTTCACCAAAGGTAGCCGTTAGGGATTGCATGGCAATCTTGCTGTGTTTTGTGACCGTATCGTGGAAGGTTGGTAAAACACCCAGAAGCCCGCCCCGCCACCCACGCTGGTTGGTAAGGTCGGCCAGTAATTGTGCCATTTGCCGGATGCCGTCCAGCGATAAAAATTCAGTAGCAGCAGGAATAATCACCATATCCGATGCCCAAATTGCCCGCTCCTGAAGGCCACCGGCAGATGGGGCTGTATCAAACAGGATAAAATCGTATTCTTTTGCCAACATCTCGATGGTGTCTGAAATGCTGGATATTGAACGATTCTCCGCATTCAATACGATCTGCGCGGTGGCCGTGGAGCGGTCGCCAGGGATCAAATCCAGATTCTCTCGACCTGTCTCACGAACCCACTGATGCAAATTTTCACGGGCGGGGGAGATAAGCAGGCTGAAGACGCATGGCTCCGGGTTGAGACCGAGAACGGTCGCACACTGACCCTGTGGATCAAAATCGATGATCAACGTACGCTTGCCCCGTAATGCCAGCGCGTGTCCAAGGGTTGTAACGGTGGTAGTTTTACCAACCCCACCTTTCGAGTTCGAAATGGCAGCTTTCTTCGCTGTCATTGTGTCTTCTCCTGTAATGAATCTGGACATTTTATGACTGTATTTATTCAAAGTTCCAGGATGTCCAGGTAAAATTATTTAGCGGTTTCCAAGGCTTTAATGTGATCGTGTTCCACATTTTTCTGCAAATGTAGGTTTGGGAATTGGCAATAACATGGGGGTTGATGGCCAGTCCAAAGGAATGGATCCTGCTTTTTTTGCTACCATATCTTCAAAGATGGCATCAGCAGCCAGACGAACTTCGCTGGAACAATGCCAGTCAATATCTTTATCCCCATCGGAAACAAAAGTTGCAACATTTTCAGAACTGATCACATTGGCACGCAGATTCACCTGGATTTTCTTAATCTCCTGTTCTTTAGCGACCTTTTGGTAGGCAAAAACCCTTTTTGCTACTATCCCAACTGCATTAATGGTGTGACACTGAGCACCAGCGGATACTCGAAACGTTGCAATCAGGTTTTCCTGACCGTTGAAGCCAGTGAGAATTCCACACTGGATGCTGGGGATATTGATCACACCGTCAATGTGTACGGCTGCGTAAGCGTTATATGTTGAAATCATTTTGAGTCCTTTTCATGATGAATTAGTTGAATTATTGAGTGAAAATTCCATACGAGCGACTTTTCTGGAGTTTTTATTCTCTCAGTTCGTCACGATCATATGATTCCGTGCTGGGATTAAGCAAAACCTGATGTTTATATTTGAACGATGGTGTTCATTGAAAAATTTTCTCCTTTGCGATATTTTCTAAAATTATTTAACGGTGAGATAAAAATAGGCGCTCCCAATCGGGAGCGCCTATTTTTTAATGAAGTCATGGTCCCCCCCAATATTTCACCGCGCGAGATTTTACAATAATCGTAAGAATTTTGAAAGTAATTACTTCGGCGTGACAAATATCCTAGTAGGGTGATTTTTCACCAATATGGCACAAAAGTGTGAAGTTAATTTCATCGAGTCAGGTTTTCAATACACCAAATTTCTGTAAGGTTATAACCTGAGCCACAATTAGTGTTCTCCAAATATAACATAAGTAGTACAATTGTTCTAATTGAGTTTATTTATCCGATTTAGCCCGTAAAGTTTTTTTATGCATTTGATTTTAATGAAAACCATTTTCTTGTTCCATTCGACAACTGGTTGGATTGTTTTGCGATAATTGAAACACCTAAATTACAGCTGGAAAAGTGAAGTTCCATTCCGAGTCGTGAAAAAATTAAATTTCTTAAAAATTAGAAATACAACCAGACCGATATTCAAGATCAAATTAATCGATCCAATTCCTACTGTGCAAAATCCATCACAAAAAAAGTACAGTTTTTAGCGCTCCTTCTTTCGAACAGATTCAAGACCTTTCAAAACCGTAAAGTGGGTCCTGCGCCAAGGGAGAATAAAATATCGCCCGCCCGGCAGAAATGCACTCTGCCATCCATCAATCTGGCCAGTTAGGAAATTGGCGTTTATCCCGATATCTTTTCTGGCCATACAAACTAACCGGAGACCCAGTTCCATGAACACCAAGAAATACCTTGCTCTCGTTGCCATGATGATCTTTATTATCTTGGCAATCCTGCTCTCATCTTGCAGTGCAATACCCGAGTACGGTACCATCGTGACTACGACGCCCGCACCCACCATTACCCCAACCCCGCTGCCATCTGCAAAGGAGGCGGTTGTCGGTTATCAAAAAGCAGTGATGAATCGAGATTCCACAGAGCCCATTGATCATTACAAAGAACGATTGTGCGCGCTCGCAACTGTTAATGGATGTTCCTACCTCAGAAGCAGCTTGTTCAAGACTGTTAAATATGGCAATGAGCATTACAAAATCAAAGCAACGGCCATCATCGAAAGTGCAACCTTACTGGGTGAAGGCAAATATTCAAGTGGTTCGCCATGGCAAGTATGGGAAGTAAAGGCGAGTTACGACAATCCATGGCCAGGAATAGCTGAAAATAGCGTCCATCCGCAGCACACATTTGTGTTTGTCGATGGCGCATGGAAGTATGACGGAGTTTCAGTAATTGTAAGTATCCCACCCACTGTAAACCCCTAACCAATAAAACATTACATAACAACATCAAAGGGCTTTCAACACGAAAGCCCTTTGATGTTGTGACTCACGATTTCTAAACAGAAATTTCCATAACGGGCGCCACGCCACCCGCTTTTAAGCCATGGCGATAACAATCTATTCGTCAATTGAGAACCAGGCTTATACGGTCAGTGGAATGGCGTCTTGCGATATTGTTCGATATAACCCTGCTTGGATCAGATCGAGATGCTGCCAGCGCTTCGCCCCTATCACACGTAAATCCAAAAGTAAATCAAATTCCAAATTGATATCAGCAACCAACCCTGAGATTTCGTCTTTCAAAGCCCAGGATTCTTTCTCCACAAGTAGTAACAAATCGATATCCGAATCATTGTTAGCATCGCCGCGTGCCTTCGAACCAAACAGAAACACCTGTTTGATTTGTTCTCCGTAGGCGTCTCGCAACTAGGAGAGAAGTTTGCTTATCGCCCGTTTTTCTCGAGGGTCTAAATTTATATGAAGTTTTTCTTTTGTAACCATTGTGCCACTTCCTCAACAAATTCTCTGGCATCTTTTAAATCTTCAACGGCTTGCTCTTTTTCGATCGAAATGTGAATATCATAATCGCCGGACTTGCGGTGAGACATTATGCGCTCGTAAATTCTGCTCCTTCTTACGTTGATTTCGCCAGTTTTGATAAAATGATGTCGAAAAGCCGCAAAGACTGCGCTGTGTTTACCAAAAGCGAGATGTTTAGTCGCCAAAAACGCACTGGCGATATAGAATACGGCATAATAAGAACGAATTTCAGGTCGAACTATAAAAATCATTGCCAATCATCAAATTAGCAACGGCCAGCATTTCGCGAGCATTTTCCACAGAGAGCTGAACTTACTCTTTTGGAACAAAATTAGTTAACTCACAGGAAAAGTATAACCCGAAAACCATTTTTACTCACATATGAATTGGCCAGTTGTTAAGAATCCTGCGTACATGCACAATTCAATCTGGAATGCAAAGTATCATGCCCACAAAATCATCACCATATCGAGACAATTACATCAAGCTTATCAGTCAAGCTACCCTGAATATCGGTAGTAAAAATTTGTACATTCACGCGTGAATCTGATTCGCACAGAGAAAAACCGCACCTGGTCATAAAGTATAAATGGCAGAAAAATCTGACACAACGGAAATGATTATTCCGGAAGATCCCCGCCGGGAGCTAGAAAGATACGATTACTTTCCAGATTCTTCCTTGACAATCCTGTTTGATGGCTGGTAAGATAATAACGATCAAGAACAAGTGGTGTCCTGGTGGATACCACTATTAATTTACCAGCCTCAACCCAATGAGCGCCTATCCTTCTGGATAGGCGCTTTTGCGTTAAATCCAGGTGACATAACCTGGACCATTATTAACAATTTCCACCAGTTTTTTTTCAAAAGGGAACCAAACCACTATGACCACAAAATTCTTTTTAGCCCCCGCAATTGCCTGTCTTTTAGCTGCCGTCGTATTCACAACGGTTTTCGCAGATCCTCCTGAACCACCAGCACCAGAAGGCCCCAATCCTGTCACAGTTGTTGGCGACACATCCCTAATAAAAAGCATCATCGACCCCAATTCCGCCAATGGATTGAGTGCGAGCACAACCTATACCGGGCAGGCAATCAGCATTCCGAATTGGATGGGCACCAATCAGCAATCCGGCGAAAAAATGGCTGCCACATTCAACACCTACACAACCGTTGGAACCGACGGCCAGGTTGCTCTGGTGGTTGCACCGGCAGATTACCAGACCGGCTATTATGCCTACCAGAACCCTTCTCAATCTGGAATCGGCCTGGCAAGTGCTGCAATGGTTGATAACTACACCACCGCAGCAACATACAACTCAGAATACTCACAACAAATCTACCAGCAGTACCTTACCCAAAACCCCGGCGGATTGATCGGTCCCCCAACCATCGGCCAATTTATGAGTACTGTCCTGAAAGGCAACGGAGCAACCCTGGGACTCACCCAGGCCCAGTCGATCGCATTGATGACCGCCCTCAACAGCGGCGTATCCGGCACGCAGAATATCTATACACAGACCGGGGCGATCAACGAACCCGGGATGTTTTCTGCTCTGTGGGTATACACGATTCAAACCTGCGCGCTTTCCCCGGTAGCCGGGGCATGTGAGCTGCTGGCCGAACGGGCGGCAGCGCTTGTCCCCGCCCCCTTAATTTCCAGCGCACCAGATTGCCCGAAACCCATCACCAAAACAGGCAGGATAAGTGCATCTGCAGCAAAAACCGCCCCCCTTTACCCTTTGGTGATCGGGCAGGATGAAACCAAACGCGGAGCAGATGTTAACTACACGATCTCTATCGAGCCAACGGCTTACACCACCTACACAGCCAGGCCACAATACAAGAACGTAAGAACGTGCAGTCCCGTTACTGGTGCCTGCACCTCGAAAAGGGAGTTCGTGGAATGGAAATGCATCGCAAGTACAACCTACTACCGCGAGTCAGTCGCAAGCGTTCGCGCCGGGGCATCGCTCACCCAGGAGTCCCGCGAATGGATCCAGAGCGGCGACCTACAGATCCATTACCCGGGTGCATTTTTGCACCAACCCGATTTTATCCTCCCCGGTGGCAACGGAAACTTCCTGGGCAATACCTTCGCCTGGAATTTATCCGGCAACCTGCAGGTGGCGGATCCGGGGGAATTTAGGCTCACAATTTCGGGGATCACAACCGGCACACCTGTGCATGGGCCGCGTACTTTTCAAGGTGGCGGATCCTTCCTGACTTATCTACGCGAAGCAATTATGACGAAATAACCAATGCAAGTAATCTTCAATACCGCGATCTGGATAGTAAACGGATTTCTCATCCTGCTGTACGTGGCACTGGAACGCTGGCTCTTCATCCTCCTGGTTGTACTTTGCAGTGCGATCCTGCTGCGGGCACCTGCAGAACAGCGCCCTAGAACATTGGGCGCGATTGCGCTGGCCATGGCAGCAGGCATCCTGGCTCCTTTTCCGGTACCGTTCTTCATGCTGACCATTTCTGGAACTGCCGTGATCATGCCGTATATCGAACGATACAACCGGCCAGCCATCCAGTGGCAGGGAGTCGGGGCACTGGGGTTGTACGGCCTGATTGGCATTGGTTTCAGTTTTTGGCAATCCCTGCGACTAAGCCAGGTCCTGGCAGCTGACCCGATGATGACGCAGGGCAGCGTTTATCTGAATGCCATCATCGGGATAGCCATGTATGTTTTCCCAATCGGATTCCTGGCCTGGTCCGCAAAATCTATCTGGGCTCATCCACCGGCGCCGGCTTCACCGGAGCAAATTATCACTGCAATTCGAACAAGAGGCAAATAGCAAATGCAAAATCCGTATGAAATCATCTCGAACAATTTCCCAGTTACTGTACTTACCGCAGATGGCATCGCTGCCAAATACCTGGCGCTTTACCTGGTGGCAGCGAAAATCCCTTTTTCTGCTGACAGCGTGCAAAAAGCCAGCAGCAGGTTCCGGATTTCGATTTCCTCGATTGACAAGAAACTCGATCGTTTCCTAAACACACCGCTCCTGGCGCGCCCAGCCACGGCTGATTCACGCTTGTTCCCGATTGGTACGGGTGTCTTGGTCGGCATAGAAACGGAGTTCATGGTGACGGTCTCCGGAACGAATTCTGATATTCAGACCGCCGCATTCATTGCTGACGCCTGGCAGCTGATCTGCCAGAACTCTCCAACAAACCCGTTGCAGTGAGATCAAAAAATGCTCACAATCCTGGATAACGGCCTGCGCTTCACAGATACCCTTCAGTATGCCTGGTTTCATCTTCAAAAAGATGAGCGGGTGTTATATCGAGCGATTGCGCTCAAAGAACTGGCCGTCATTCCAGTGGATGTGCGCGAAGACTACGATCTGTTGGGGAAAACCTGGGCAGCTGTGCGCGGGCTGCACAATGCAGGCGTCAATTTTATTTATGCCGCCGCCGGGATCTACAAGCCAAATCACATCGGCATCGTCCAGTATTATGGTGCTGCAGCCGAGGCGGACAGTGAAGAAACTGCTGCCAGGATCGCCCAGGGGCACATGCGCGCGGTAGAGAGTGTTCTCGCGGCCGGCTTTTCACAGACCAAACTGGCCTCCCCCAACCTCGATTGGTTCCGCTGGTACCTGGAATTTGTGATGTCGAAAGGCCAATTTATCTCATCCATTCTTGGTCATCCTGATCCCCGCATCGGTAAACGCGGCAGCGGAGCTGCAGGAGAACTTGGAGACAACAATGATGCAGATCTGGCCAGCGAACAGAGCGAGATCCTGTTTCGCGGGCTGGCCCGCCTGCGGGAAAATTTTGTCTACCAGGTTCTCGCAGAACAAATTCCACGCGGCTCAATGACCAGGCCGTTGATGCGCGTGTCCGAAGCTGCATCCAACGTGTCATCCCGCCGCAAAGGCGCGATCAGTGTTGGCTTCAGCTTAAGCATCCCGCTCATGGCAGCTCTCGGTCAGTCCAATACTGGCAGTCAATCCACTGGAACAGGGCATACGCAGAGTACAGCGGATGGACAAAATCTGGGCTGGGGCAACAGTCACCAGGTTTCTCGGGGCACCACGGACAGCGTTGGCCACAGCCAGTCCATCACTCATTCCAGAGGTGGCAGCGAAACAGAAAGCACCTCCCAGTCTCAGGGCAAGAGTCATACCGTTTCGGATGGCACCAGCTGGGGATCCACAAACACCCGCGGCTCATCAACCTCATCTGGAAGCAATCATACGGATTCAAGCAGCAGTGGGCAGACTGTAACTGAGTACGGCTCTTTGAATACGGCCCTGAACGCAGCCAACGATCTGAAGACAGGTCACGCACCCGGCGGTGCCGGGTACGGAACCGTCTCGATGCAGCCCGGATCTCAATCTTCCGGGCAAACGAGCCCGCAAAACGGCCTGTCCGGTCTGGGCATTAATCTGGGAATTCCCGGGTTGGGTGGTGGTAATTCCCCGGCGTCTACCCAAACACAATCCACCACCACCCCCGTGGGTCCGTCGATCAGCATCCCCTTTGGCAGCGTAACCAGTAATTCATCTTCCCAGTCTGTCTCGGATGGCGTCTCTTCATCCAGCAGCAGTATGTCTTCTCGCTCAAACTCACAGGGCGGATCCCATACAGAATCCAACGGGACATCGGAGACGACCGGAACCAGCAGCGCTCACGGCAGCACATGGGGTGAGTCTGTTGGCGAATCCTGGAGCAGCACCCACAGCCAATCACAGGGGGAAGCCTGGGGCGAGAGTCAAAACGCGGGAGTATCGCATACCATCGGAAACGCCGAGAGTCAGACCCTGGCCCGCTCCCTTTCGAACGGCATAACCAGTGGTATTTCCACCGGTTTGATCCCTGGTATCAGCATAGGCCAATCCTGGCAGGTTGAAGATGATGTGGCCGAACGCATGACCGAGATCTTCCGGCAGCTGGAGGGATTGTGCAACCAGGCGTCAGCTGAAGGTGGATTTATGACCAATGTCTGGTTGTTTGCGGAAACCCAGGATGGCGCAACTGCAGCCGAAGCACTTGTTCCCCAGGCTTTCCACGGTACAAACGTGCCCACTCCGGTCCTGACACGCGCTCCTGAACCAGATGACGTGGATCAGCTGCGCGCTCATGCTTTCTCTTTCCTACCCTGGACAGATTCAGACGGCGGTGATCCATTCGGTGGAGAATTATGGACCAGGTACGCCACCCTGCTGACCGCCCAGATGGTGGCTGCTTATACCGCGCCGGGTTTATTCGAGGAAGGTTCTGCCTCGACCGTGATGTCGCCGATTCCAAAAGGGATGGGTTTCTACCCGACCATGCCCGGCGAGGCAGTTCTTGGCCACCAATACAGCCCGGAAACCGGAGATCTCACCTCAGCCCAGGTGCGCGTGGCCTACGAACACTTGATGCACACCGCTTTTGCCGGTGACACCGGCTTTGGCAAATCCGTAGCGGCCATCCGCATGGCGTACGAAACAACATTACGGTGGAAACTGCGGACAGTCGTTCTGGACTTCGGAGCAGGCTGGCGAACACTGATGAATGCGCCAGGAATGGACGAACATGTCAACATTCTGCAGCTTTGGCCGGATGCCGTACGCCCGATGCGCTGGAATCCGCTGCGAATTGGTCGTTACATCTCTCCAGAGACTCAATGGCGCGCTTTCGCGGATGTATTCGGCAGCATCGCCCAGCTGGGTGTCAAACGCCAGAAACAGGAAATGTTGGATGCTTTGCGCAATGTCTATCTGAAGGCTGGCGTTCTGGTTGAAGACCCGGAAGTAAGAAAAAGTCCACATTGGGGTATGGTGCAAGCCGGTGAAGATGCGCTGCTAAATATCACGCTGGGTACAACACTTGACAGGTTGACCGCCGCACAACGCCAGGCTCTAGCCGTGCATCGCTCCAGCCTGATTGGTCTCACAGACCTGTATCACGAAGTGGAAACGAAGCTAAAAACAGTTCCACCGCGCGATACCATGCTGGCTGGCGTGCTTGAGGGCATATTATTTCGCATGAACCCGCTGGTTCAGGGCACCGCCGCCCTGCAGTTCGCCCCTGGACCCGACACCATTCCGGTTGAGGATTTCTCAAAGCCGTGGGGAATAACCATCATCGAAGGAGGAATGTTCCTGGACGAGTTCGGGAAGGCATTCCTGCTGGGATGGACCGGCTGGCATCTCTACATGGACATGGTTGCCCGCCGGGTGCACGAGGTCAACACCGGGGAACCAATCCTGCAAATTTTCTACGAAGAAGCCAATAAAATTTTCGTCCAGGATCACGGTGGAGGCGATGACGGTGGATCTGGTGGTATGTCAGCCTCACAGCGTTTCTCGGATATGTTTCGTGATGCCCGCAAGTACCTGGCACGTCTGCATGTGATCACCCAGGCTCCCAGCTTGATTGCCCAGGACATCATGTCATCCTGTAACAATATGGTTGTCGGCTTTTTAAAGCAGCCGAGGGACAAAGACCTGGTTCTGTCCGCTTTTGCGCGCTCCGAAAAAGGTTTCCGCGATGAAGAATGGCGACGCTTCGTGGATGACATCCCGATTGGAATGGCGATCGCGCGCTTTCCATACACAACCCGGCGTGAACTCCAACGACCGGTTCTTTTCCGCCCGCTCATGCTGGACGTGCCGGAACCCAGTGATGAGGATATCGTTCGCTCCCTTGGAAGGATCCACCTGTGATTCAAAAGAACCTGATTCTTATTATCCCGATTTTTGTTCTGTTGATTTTGGCCAATCTGGGCTTTGCTGCCTGGCGCGAAGGTAGAAATCTGGATGCGAACGATTCCTGGAATACGGCAGTCCTACCCACACCAATACCAGCCAAACAAACACCAACGCCAGGCTGGTGGGGGACTCCGCAAATATTCCCAACCTTACCAGGCATTGGCGCGATCAAATAACGTTCGGCTTGCCTCTTCTACAGATAGACAACCGGTTACCACAGAAGGTTGATTTTCATTAAAAAATCCTTATAATCTAGAGTAAGTTCATCTGCAATGGTCTATTTAGAACTCCCCGCCATAACCGCGAGCGATCCAAACCAGGGGCCGACGTAAATTCAATTGAAAAATTGGAGTTGACCATGACTGAAACCAAACCTCCCACCCCCATCCAGACGGATCTATTTCATTTTGTGACCATCCGCACACCCCAATTGATCAGCCCCGATCGCAAGCGGATGGGTTTTATCAACCACCCGGACCCATCCTCCAGCTTTTTCCTAAAGGACCTACCAGGAACCGGCCTGGAGAATGACCGCCAGGCGGTGCGGGATAAAGCCTCTGCATTCACAGGCAGCATCACCGGTGAACAAATCCGTACGGCCGCGCCTGGGATGGCAACCTTCGCAGGCTGGCTCTCTTCCAATCGTAACACGCTTACGGCCGAGGATCTCAAAGCCTTGAAAGACAGACCTTCCAACCTGCCGCGAGCCTTTTTGCTTAAGATCTGGGATACGCTTTTTTACCAACTAGTGAGGCGCGGCAATGCTCCCCTGCGCCAGGCTTGCATCCAGGTGATCATCGCTGATCATTTTCTACAGGTTGCCAGTGACGCCGCGGCGCGCACCGAGGCCGAACGGTTTATCCAGACCCCACGGCTGCCCGACCCGCCGCCTCCACCGGAACGTTTCAACCTTTTCTTGCGCAGGCTGGCAAAGGCCAGGTTGGTCATCCCACCGGTATTTTCTGTCAGTCGCAAAACGAGCGAAAAGAAAGACAGCACCAAGCCGGATATCAATCTTACCCCTTCCCTGATTGACCTGAAAAATCAGCACATCCAGGCTGCCAGCGACTTCCAGTTGGACAATTACAACAAGATTAAACGCGAGCTGCAGGTGGGCATAGCCTCCTTACCAGGACCGGAGCGCGACCTGCAGGCTCTGGCGGATGCAGACACCGCCACCCAGGCCTTTCTATCGCCTGAGACACGTTCCTTCCTGGCGGCCAACCCCAAAAAAGGGGTCAGTCTTACAGCTGCCCAACAGCTCATTGATGGCAAGATGCGCGCGGAACTGCAGCGGGCGGCGCGTCTCACCAGTACACCCAGCGGGTTGAACCTGCCCAAAACGGGCGGAAAACCAGACCCATACAGCTTCGTAGTCTCCGTAAATCAGGTAGAAGATGACCTGGAAATCCTGATGACTCTTTATACAGGTTACCCAGGTGCCTTCGCGCGTTCATTTGAGTATGAATTTTCGCTCGATGAAGGCAACCCGGCCAAGGGTCGCGGCGCCATGCGGCTGGAGACGGGCAAACTACACAACCTGACCCTGCGGTTGTTCCCCAAGCAAAAGATCCGTGTGGCCGCACAAACGAGTTATCACCTGGCAGGCAGCCTGGCACTCAACAACGGAGATGTGCTATCCCTGAACCTGGAAGGCGCGCTCAATGCCGCCGCCACCCACGGCCAGGCGCAACTACCACAAGCCGACCCGCCGCCGGATAACTCTGCCCCCGAGGAAGGCCGTTTCTTCGGCATCAGCCGCGCGGGGATCGGCGTGCTGCGCAAGGTGGGGCAGGAGGTGTGCTGCTACGTTCCCGGCGAGGTTTCGCGCATCGAGAACATCATGGCGCGCGAATATAAGGAACGCTCCACCCGCAGCCTTGTGAGCAGTGAAACCACCACGGAAGACACGACCTCCGTGCAGGTGGAGGACCAGAGTGACACGGTTTCCACCACGCGCAATGACCTGGCCACCGAGGTGGCCAACCAACTCGACAAGGAGAGCTCGATCGGTGCAGGGGCATCACTGGGGGTGGAGACCAAGCTTGGCCCGGCTAAGATCACGGCCCAAGGTAATTTCGATATTTCCTCTTCGATATCTTCCTCCGAATCAGACAGCGAGGCCCAGACCTATTCACAGGAACTCATCAACAGCGCCATGCAAAAGGTGACACAAAACACCACCAGCAAGAGAACCAGCCGCTTGTTGAGCGAATACGAGGAAAACAACCGGCACGGCTATGACAATCGCAAGGGCGACCAGCATGTCACCGGGGTGTTCCGCTGGATTGACATCATCTTTACCAACCGCGTCATCAATTACGGCAAACGCCTGATGTACGAGTTCCTGGTGCCGGAACCGGCGCGCTTTTTCAAGTTATCACTGGAGGAAAAGGCCGCGGCAGAAGCGGACAGCGCTGGCAGCGATACACAGGACATCCAGCCCAAGAGCCTGGACGACAACGGCATCCACTCGCCCGACGATATCAACGAGGACAATTACCAGAGATTCGGCAGGCTGTATGGAGTCACCCTGCCGGACCCGGTCACCCTCACCGAGACGCCAATTACGCAATCCTTCCTGCCGAAGGATGACCCCAACGGCGACGAGGACCCCAACGCTAAGGAGCGCAATTACCAGTTCGACATGGACTTCCTGATGAGCGGGCTGGTGAACTACGCCGCCACGCACGTGGTGGCCAAAGTCAATTTTACCTATCACCTGACCGGGTTGGAAAATAAAACCTACTTCATCCTCAAGGTCTACAACAAATCGATTCGTTACGACAAGGACCAGCCCTCAGATGACCCACTTAAAGAGTCTGAGGGTGCCTCCAGAGCTAAGAGCCGGACCCGACCTGACAAGGTGGAGTGGGATCTCGGCAACGTAAAGGACGGGTTGCCATTGACGGTGCAGATCAAGAATGTGTACGATTTCTCGGTCAGCCTGGTGGTCACCATGACCCTGGACGAGCAGGTGACAATTGACTGGCAAAATGCGGTATATGACGCCCTGGCCAAAGCCTATGACGACCAGGTCAAGGCTTACTCGGATGCGCAAACCCAGAGCGAGAAGAAGGTCCAGGCTCAAAAAGAAAAACCAAAGGGCGGCAGTCCGCCGCACAACCGCACCATCGAAAAACGCGAGCTGCAGCGCGTGGCAATCGAGATGCTTACGGCGCCTTTTGGCCTCACTCAGGGCGAGGATTTTTACAGCAACGGCAAATGCAAGGTGCCGCTGGTGGAGCAAACCCGGCGCTGGGAAGTGTACTCTTCGCACGTCAAGTTCTTCGAGCAGGCCTTCGAATGGGACCTGATGGCCTACCTCTTCTATCCCTATTACTGGGCTGGCAAGTGCGATTGGGTCGACCTTTTACAGGAATCCGAAGCCAGCGACCCGATCTTCGCAGCATTCCTGCAGAGCGGCATGGCGCGGGCCATCATCCCGGTGCGGCGCGGCTTCGAGGAAGCCGTGAACTATTACTTGGAAACCGGCGATATCTGGAATGGCGGCGGGCTGGTGCTCGATAGCGATGATGATCTTTATCTCTCGATTGACGAGGAACTGCAGGAAGTGGAGGGTTTTGTGGGGCAGGAATGGCAGACACGCGTACCCACTACCCTGACCATCATCCAGGGCAACTCGGTATACCTGGAAGACGAAGGACTGCCATGCTGCGACCGCCTGGTGGAATCCGCTGTGGATACGCGCCTGCGACCATCAACCGCGCTGCTGGGCGGTACGGTCCAACCCACGGGCTGAGATGGAGATGACCCAGAAAAACAGTTTGCGGGCATCCTTTCCGTCATCGGAAGGCAGCTACACCGGGCTGCCAGGTGATGCGCACAGCTTCAACTCGCCGGACCGGCCTTTCCAGGGCTTCCGCGCTTCTCCCTTCCCGTCCAGCGCCACCGACCTGTATCTCTCGATGGATACGGCCGGAGACTCGCTGAAGGAGGTTGTTTACGGCATCCAGTTCATTTGCGATGACCCACAGTCCACCGACCTGCTGGATGTTTTGCGCAAGGGACTGGAGACTCTGCCCCCGCCCGGGAAATACGAAAACTCTTATCTCGATTCGCGTGTTTTCATCTCCGGCGACCCTTCGTTCAAGCCGAACGTGAAAGCTGGGGAGAAAGAAGTGAGCGTTTTCATTCGGCCGGGCGGTTCGGGGGATGCCGGGAATTACCAGGTGAGCCTGCTGACCGGGGATAAATGGAAGCATATCCTGCAGCTTTATCTCGATACACCGCCGGATTCGAACACCGAGCGCTACCTGGGGCTATTCGCGGATGGCTTCACAGAAGAAAAAATCAGCTTGTTGATCAAAACCGGCGCGTTAGAAGACCTGGTTTTTGAAGATGCGGCCGGATTCCTGCAGTTTGTGCAGCTCGTGAACATCAGCCTCAGCCCGCTCGCCACATTAGCTGGCCTGGCGGGCGCGCCTATTCTTTCTTCCGCGCTCATAGACTCACTTTGCGCCACGTTTGAAGCCGTATTTTGGAAGGGGGTGGATGATGAGGTTTCGACTCAGGAGTACATCCCGCTCGATATGATCGCGCAGGAAGTCAGCTTCCTGGCCGGTCTGCAGAGCCAGTACGGCTGGTTTCTCTCGTCTATCCCCATCTGCGGTTTCGCGGCGCTGTTTTTCCTGGGCGAGTTGACCGGGATCATCGATGCTTCTGACGCGGTGCGGCTGGCCAATGCCATGATCGAGTTCAAGACCTCGCTGGCCAATAGCCTCTCCAGCCAACCCAACCTGGACAAAATGGCCGCGGGTTTCCTGAGCGACCTGGAGAAGAACCGCCAGGAGCTGGAAGATCTCCTGGTGGGTGGTGCGGTGGTGGGCGGGGTGGCGTTTATCGTGGGAATGATCTTTCAGATCCTCTTTGACATCGTCAACGCCTTCTTCATGATCATTTATTACTACTGGCAAGCCACAAAATACATGTACGGAACCTTGTGGAAAAACGTGACCGACCCGGATGACCCCGACAGGGTCGCGGCAAGCCCGGACCTGATTTCGACCTGGTTTGCGAGTTTTGACGTGAAGGAATTCGCAGAAAAGGATCTGCCGGTCATTTATGAGAAGATCAAGACGCTTATCCAGGCAATTGTGGCGGATTTTATCGAGCACGCCACAGAATACGGTACCATGACCGGCGATTTCATCGCCGGGGGATTATCCGGCGCGCTGGGGACCGGGCTGGGCATTCTTTTTGAAGCATACGATCCGAAGGCCAGCGTGCTCGATCGCATCTGGTTTGTCGTCCAGCAGTATTATTACCTGGGCGCTATCATTGGCCCCGTGCTGGTGGATATCATCCTGTTCTTCTGTTCCGGCGGCGAAAGCGGTGTGCTGACAGCGGCGTCCAAGCTGGGCAAGACCGAGGAACTGGCCGCGGCGCTGGAGTTCGTCCGGCGTGGCGCAGCGAGCATCCGTGCGCTGACGGGTTATAAACGTGTCACCACCCTACTCGCGCCCTTGACCGAGTTGACAGAGGTTATCACGGGTGTGTTCGAGAGGTTATGGAATGCCATCGGTCCGGCGGTGGAGCAGGTCAAGGCCTGGGTCAGATTGGTATATGAGGTGTTACCTGCCGAAGGAAAAATCAGAGATGTCAATACGCTGCTGACTGCCATCGATCGCTGGTCCGAGAGCTGTAGCTCGCTCAATGCCTTTATTGGCATCATCCTGCTGCTCTCGGGTGAGGGGTCCATAGACAAGGCTGGTAACGTGACGGTGGCGGCATGAACACGCAGTTGGAGCGTAAGTTTACCGGCGTCATCCACAATTTCAGTTCCTTCCTCTTGAGGATGAATCTGGAAAATTGCATCGAATATCTCGAGCGGGCCTCCGAGATGGAGCGTTTTTTCATCGACGGGTTGCAAAAATATCTGCCCCACAAAGATCTTTCCAGGCTGACCTATCTGCGCAAGATCTTCCAGGAGGCGATCCGCGACCCTTCAATCATGAATATGATGACTGTGGTGCTGGATGACCAGAAACTCATCAAGACTCTGCTTGACGCAGCCAGCGTCGCGCGTAATGGTGCCCACAGTTTTACAAACCTAGCCGGCGTTCGCTTTACCATGGCAGGTGATTCTATCAAGGAGATCTTTTCGAATTACAACATCGGCCTGGCGCGTGGGCGCGCGAACGTTTTCAAACGCTACATCAGCAATGTGCATGTCTTTGCCCAGCTGCTGCGCGACCCCCAACCGTTGATTGGAGCAGTAACCATGGGGCTTGGCGTCGATAAAGCCGTCCTCAACCTGACAGTAGTTTTAGAGGGGCTTTCCGTCACCACGTCGAAGATGAGCGATATGACAGTTTGGATTGAAGACCTGCCGGAATTATTTATTGATTTCGCAAACAAGAGTATCTCCCTGCCCATCCCCAAGCTGAGGGTGCCGGTAACCTTTGACAGCAAGGTGGTGAAAGACGCCGGCGGTATTTTCAGAGCCTTCAACCAGCAATTCGACCTGGTGTTATCAGACCGGATTGAAACCATCATCAAACCGATGCTGACCGCGGTCAATGAAAGTAAGGAGATTCTACCCCGAAGCTTGACCCTGGCCAAGCAAGCCGCTCTGAAAAAGTATGTCAAATACATGTTCCACCACTACATTTTTACCACGTCAGATTTTGTCATCAGCGATGCGGCGGTGGCAGCCTTCAACGAACAGATACAGGCCGAACTGTCCGGCCGGATACGATTCCTGATGCAAGACTATTCCGAGGCCGATATCCAGTTGTTGGAAGATACCCTGGGCCAGTGGCTGCACGAATTTATTTTGAACAAAGATTTCATCATCACGAATTCAAAATTGACCTACAAATAATTAGTTCGGTTGTGCTCCGGGTCTCATCCAATAAATCACCAGGCCGAATGCTACTACCACAGGGACAAGCATAGCCCTGGCAGAGCCGATGAGCAGCCAGCGAAAGATGGAATATGCCAGGATGGGCAGCCTGTCGTTGGCCGAAGTGCCCGGAATAGAATAAGCTTACCCAGATTGCGTTTTTGTAACATCCTCCAATTTATCCTCGACCATTGCTATTTGATATTCTGCTTTTCTCGCGCAGACTATTGAGAAATATTACTCTTCGAGATGCTGCAATCTTTCTGCAAGCCATATCTTTATAATGTATTAACGGGTTAATCCAAGACGGCGCGTCTCATTTAAAGGAAGACAGCCAATTAGAACGGTGGGGGTTTAGTTATATTTGTCAGGGATTGGTGCAACAGAACCTGGGCTTGATTCAGTCTCTTGATTTGCAAAATCAAAAGCGAATCAACCAGTTAAAGTTGTCCACGGAATTGCCAGGATTTTATCGCCAAGGCGTTTGGTTTCACGACCCGCATGTATTAGCAGACCAGCTGATGTAACTGGATGTTCTTCAATAAATGCCCGCAAGCCAGCAGTATCGCCGTAGCCAGGATTCTTTGTGCTTTTTACCTCAACAGCAACCACTTTTCTGCCATATTCAACCACGAAATCCACTTCGGTGCCATCGCGTGTGCGCCAAAAGTACAACCGCCCCGCTGGAGTCATCAAACGCGTAAGCAGGCGTAAATGATGGTAGATCAATGTCTCAAAATAAGAGCCGTATTCTCTGTCCTTCCGCAAATCATTCAAATCATAATATCTTGAGAGAAACACCGCAAGGCCTGGATCATTCAAAAAGGCTTTGGGTGATTTTAACAATCTGGTTGTGTGACTGACAGCATAAGCGGGAAGTCGTTCGAATAGATTTGTTGTTTCAAGCAAATTCAGGTAACGGTGCACCGTTGGCTGGGATAGCTGAGCATCACGTGCCACATCAGACTGATTTACTAATTGGCCTGATCGAAGGGCAACCTGCTCCATCAGTTTTCGAAAATCGAGCAGAGCATCAATTTGCGCCACATGCCGAAGATCACGTTCCAAATATGTGGCCACGTAGCCTTCCCACCATCGAACCCAGGATAGAGGATTATCGAGCGTCATTAGTGGTGGCATGAAACCGCGCATGATGAAATTTACCGGATCTGCGGGATCTGCGGGAAGAACGGTTTCAACAGGAAAGTCACCAGCCAGCAAACGCGAGATGATGTCCGGTTGAGGTGCCTGGTGAATTTCGCCTATAGCCATTGGGTCAAGAACGAAATGCACAGCCCGCCCTGCCAGGCTTTCACTAACTTGCTTCATCAACAACAAGTTAACCGAGCTAGAAAGCACAAAGCGATATTTTCCCGGGTGGCGATCAACCATCAATTTCACTGCTTGTAACAGTTCAGGAGCTTTTTGAACTTCATCCAAAATAACCCGATCGGTTCCGGCCCACAACGCATCAGGATCTCTTTTTGCCTGGGCCAAAGCCTCAAAATCATCCATGGTGTGAAAACGCCAATTGCGAAATGGTTCAGCATTCAGCAACAGTGTGCTCTTTCCAACCTGGCGAGCACCGGTTAAAACGATAACGCTATGGTCATGGCTGGCAGCCTGTAAGAAAGGCGTCAACCAACGGTTATAATAGTGCTCAGGTCCTGAATAGATGTTATTCATGAGATGAATAATAACAAAATTAATTTATGGTGTCAAGTGATTATCCGCCACATGTCCGCAACACATCCAAAATAATATTCCAGTAATCCATTGGTTTTCCGGTCCAGCCACAGTCCGCAGTAGATAATTGATTCGGCCTGTTTACAGCTTCCTTTACATCCTGACAGCCCGCCTGCAGCCAATCTTATCCCTTAATGAATCCGCACTTGCTCCAGTTCCCTTGAAATCTAGAACTAGAAGACGAATAAAAGTTGTAGCAACTTACGCTACAAGGAGCGCAATATGGAATTTATTCCGTATCGAATGTTACGAAACGAACCGACAGCTCTACGAAAAAAGCTGGAAGACGAAGGCGAACTGGTAGTTACTGTGGACGGGAAACCGTTTGCCGTGATGATCGACATCGCTAGCAGTGACAACATGGATGATATTCTTTTGATGGTTTCCAGATTGAAAGCCCAGATGGCTGCACGCGCGATTCGTAGCCAGGCTCGTCGCGATGGTCTGAATAAGTTGAGCGAAGAATAAGTGGAAAAACTCATCACAAAAACACGCCAGGAACGCAAACATTGATTCTTGCAGTTCTCGATTCCAATGTGATTGTCCGCTAAATGATGAGTGAACTGGGAAAACTGGCAAAAATCATCGACCTGGCTCTGGAAAACTACATTCAAGTTGCTTACGATAACCGGATCCTGGGTGAGTATGAAGATCTGATGGCCAGACCTGAACTGCGCATCCGCCGAATATTACCCCCAACTGATATAATAGAAGCCATGGATTCCTCTTTGCTCTCCAAATTGAAAGTTGACCGTTCTGCCTTATCGGTTTCGACGCTAACAGATGAATCGGACGAAAAGGCTTATTGGCTCAGGTGCACTCCATATGAACGCCTGAAGCAAGTGGAAATACTGCGCAGGATAAACTATGGACATAGAGCTACCGCTCGACTTCAAAGAGTTCTTGAAATTATTGAACGAAAATGAAGTTAGATATTTGCTTATTGGGGGTTATGCGGTTGGGTTTCATGGCTACCCACGTGCCACCGACGATATGGATGTCTGGATCGCAGTTCATCCAGAGAATGCGGGTCGGATGGTGGCCGTCCTTCGTGAATTCGGTTTTATTTTGCCAGAATTAACTCCCGAATTATTTTTACAAGCCAACAAAATTATCCGCATGGGTGTTCCACCCATGCGCCTGGAAATCTCAACTGGTATTTCGGGTGTGGATTTCGAAGAGTGTTATGCCAGTAGGGTCGTGGATGCCTTGGATGGGATCCAGGTTAATATCATTGCCTTGCATCATTTGAAAATCAACAAAAAGGCAGCCGGCCGTTTCAAAGATTTAGCCGATTTGGAAAACCTACCTTAGCTGCAGAAGGCGACCTTCCGCAAACAACATGTTTACTATTTCCTGACCATAATAAAGTTAACTATAGAGCAACTACGCTCCAAGGAGGGTAATGCGTAATCCATCATATTTCTGAAAGCCTCCATCAAAAGTGACCAAATGTAATTTGGCAGCACGTGCGAAGGCGGCCAGATATGCATACTGCCACAATTTGGGAGAAACCCGTCCGCCAACAGAATACTTGCGCAAGTGTTGCTCCAAATCCATGGGCTCTGTGGAGAAGTCAAGCCTTTCATCCCATATCAAGCTATCATAAATGGTCCAAGCCTGTTCCAAGTTGCAGACATCCTTGCCCATAACGCTTGTATTCGACAGTAACCGAAGCAAGCTCAACTGGGTAATGCGACAAATTACCACAGACAATTCATCCTGCGATTCGAGCCAGGTTATTGCGTTGGGGTGGTGCATATGTCGATCGTAACAAAAAGCCAACAAGCAATTGACGTCACAAAGCGTAGCCATCAAACCAGCCCTTCATCTGTATTCAGGGCCGCGTAGATTTGTTCGTCAGTGAGGCGTGGGGCACTTTTGGCAGCGCGGATCAAGGGGAAAGTTGCTCGATTTTTAGTAGTGGTTGATGGGGTTTGCACTGCTAACTTCAGCCCACGTACGAAAAGATCGCGCAAGGTGAGACCCTCCATGGCGGCCTTGGCTTTTGCCTGTCGAAAGAGTGTTTCGGGAATATCAATTGTTGTTTTCATATTTCACCTATATTTAAATGAGCAGTGTGCATAAAGAACTCAGCTTAAGGCAGTGAGAAAAGACGAAATCAATCTGATTGGCAGATCAAAGGCACTGTTCATAATCATAGTGATTTGTAAGGCGAGTA
>Ga0172369_10000504_pt1 | contig 58321 bp, 36 predicted proteins | sample LakKiv25m_FD_114539 | JGI IMG/M metagenome (GOLD analysis project Ga0172369, IMG submission 114539) | Freshwater microbial communities from Kabuno Bay, South-Kivu, Congo - kab_022012_11.25m | ecosystem: Environmental > Aquatic > Freshwater > Lake | place: Democratic Republic of the Congo...
ATTGTATGATAAAACAAAGATTTTATAGAAAACTTTTGTTATATTTTCGCAACACAATTTCAACAAAACCTTAAAAGGCCGCAATATGCAAGTCCGCTTTTGGGGAGTCCGTGGTTCAGTTCCAGCTCCGTTGAATGGAAAACAAATCCGTAAAAAGATGCTTCACATGCTTGAATATGCAGCGGATAAGGATATTTCTTCCCTTCAAAAACGAGAGGAAGTTTTAAATTCCTTTGCTGCGGAGGAGTGCATGGTTATTGGAGGAAATACAAGTTGTGTTGAAGTGAAAACCAATGACGCTCATATTATTTTAGATATGGGTTCCGGCATAAGAGAACTTGGACAGGAAATAATAGAGCAGTATAAAGGAGTAAATCCGGTAAACCTCCATATTTTTCTTTCGCACACGCATTGGGATCATATTCAAGGATTTCCATTTTTTCTTCCCGCTTATTTACCGAACTATCATTTAAGCATCCATAGCCCACATTCAGAATTACAAAATAGATTGGATTATCAGCAGGATTTTCGCTTCTTCCCCGTTTCGATGAATTATATGGCTTCTCAAAAAGATTTTGTTCAACTGGAAAGGGATCAAGAAATACGAATAAATAACACCGTTGTTAAACACGTTGAACTCCACCATCCGGGTAAATCTTACGCGTACAGAATTGAATCCGAAGGAAAGAGTTTTATTTTTGCTACTGACGGTGAGTACAATAATCTTTCGTTTGAGAAGATAAGTTCTTACATCGATTTTTACCGGGATGCAGACCTGCTCGCTTTTGATGCGCAATATTCATTCGACGAAGAAATTGAAAAACTTGATTGGGGACATAGTTCCGCTTTATTCGGTGTTGATATTTCAATTAAAGCCGGAGTAAAAAAACTTGCTCTCACCCACCATGGACCGGAACGAGACGACGACGCAATTAGGAAACTGTGTACGAACGCAATTTCATATAAAAAGAAAAACTATAATACGAAGCATGAACTTGAAATCTTTTTAGCGCGTGAAGGCTTGACGGTTACGTTGTAAACGATATTTTCGCTTGAAACTTACAATTCAAACAGCTTTAATTTACTCTTCTTCTTATCAGATCAGCAATATTATTTTACTTCAACAATGCCGCTTTTAGGCGCATTATAACTAATCGCAACTCCTTTTTCATCACGCAGATCAATACTGGTAATTTCCAAATTGGTAACGCCTTTTGCAATTCCTTTAAAAACAAGATTTAATATTTTGCCGGAACCGCTAATTGATTTATTTGGAAATGAACCGAGGTCGGTTAAGAACGCCGAGGTGATTTCAATTTTTCCGGTGCGGTTCACATTTTTCAAAACATACGATGTATCATTTAAATCAGGCACCGTTAATTGTTGAAATCTTTTTTGAACTACATAAGCACCAGACGAAGAGGAAACCAAATTCAACTTATTCTTATCAAAAGCAATAACGATATTAAAGCCGGCAAGTCCGGTTACATCTTCCATCCAAATGCCGACTGAATCCAATTTACCAACAGATACATCCGTCTTTGTTTTAAAGAACATTAACGAAGGACCTTTGATCGCATTGATGGTAAATTCTCTTTTCAACGGTGGCGGTTCAACGTTTCCGCTTTTCCCTTGAATCTCAAATCGGAATTTCCCTTCATCAAGATTAGAAAAAGTTACATCGGTGCCGGTAGAATAGCTTGTCCAGTCCTGGTACACCGTCGGGAAGTTATCGGAATCAAGAGAAAGCAGACGGAATTTAAAGCTATAGCCTGAACCATTACCGCGCCAAACAAAGACAACTTTATCTTGAGAAACAACTTCGCTTTCCTGCGGTCCTTCAATAAGTTCAAGAAACGGGGGCGGACTATCAACAACTCCGCCCGTGCTGCATCTAAGAGCCAACACACTCAGCAGAAGTAAAGAGAAATGTCTTACAAAATAGTTCATCATTTTTTCCATCTTAAGATATTTTTTCATATCAAACCTCAATCCCGGCATTACTTTAATAATACCATTTTCTTAGTAGCGTTATAACTTCCGGCGGACAATCTGTAGAGATACACACCGCTTGCTAATCCGTTTGCAACAGAAGCGGCATTAAAACTAAATTGATAGTAGCCTTCACTTTGTTCCTGGTCAATCAGCGTTGCAACTTTTCTACCAAGAATATCAAAAAGAATGAGACTCACTTTAGCCTTTGCCGGCAACTCGTAATTGATCGTAGTAGTCGGATTAAACGGATTCGGATAATTCTGCGACATACTGAAGGTACCTGGAATTTCTTTTATTGAATAGACAATTTGTTTGCTGAACGTCTGCTTCAACGATTTGTCCAATCCATTAATTATAATTACAAGAGAATCTTCATTGGAAAGTCTATCCATATTTGAAGTAAGCGTTGAAACAAATTGCACTTGTTTATCAAGTTTACCATTCAAGTTGGCATAGTTGATGGTGATAATTCCGTTAGCCGAATCAATGTGCGACAATGTGAAACCGCCTTCGAGCTTTTTGTTTACGCCTGCAATTGCCGAGGAATCGAATCGCATTCTTGCAGGATTGTAATGCACTTCTGCGGATAGCGCAATTATATCTTTGTCTTCATCAATATTAATTGAATGGGTAAACGCATTCTTTCCTTTTCTAACATTTAGATCATACGTTTCCGCTTTTTCCGATTCGTTTACGGCAGAAAGATTCTTTTTCGGCAGACTTCTATTCGTCTGATAATAATTCCACATATCAACAAAGACAAACAAGTCTTGAATATTCAACCGTTGGTCTCCGATAACTTTTATAGACGGAATTGAATCAGTGTAAGGCGCAAGATCAGCGCCGAAAGTAGAATCGGGTGAACTCCACGAACGAACAAACGATGCCAGATCGACAAGATCAATTTGATTATCTCCGTTAAAATCTGCCGCTGCAGAAGTTTTGAACGAGGTGTAAAAGACTTGTGAATTGCCTAATCCGTCGGATACCGTAAACTTAACATTATACTTAGTAGAAGTACGAAGAGACGGAATATAGATCGTATCATTCGCAGTGGTGATTGACGAATCAGTATCAAAGACGTCATCAATTGAATACGCCACATTATATTTAATCGAACTATTCGAATCCGTTGCGGCATTCCAATAGAGCATCGCTTTGCCCCAGCCCAAAACGAACGGCTGCTGCATCTCGCCGATTTTTGTTACGTCAAATTTCGGCGGAACATTATCAACGCCAACGCTGTCAAGGTCAATCACATAATCTATTTTATAATTTGAATGAAGCGTGATTTTTATTTTTGCGAATCCTTCAAAGTTCGGCAGATTATTTTTCGAGATCCATTTTAAAGTATCAACTACCGGTCCGGGTGTATTATTCTTTACAAATTCAACAGAACCAATGGCATCTATCGGACTATTCGTCTCGGTTGTGTATTCAAACTTCGTCATTTCCAATTGCTCGCCCGGAGTGCTAAAATCGTATGTGAACTTGATCGTATCGCTTTGTGTAACGCTTAACTTAGCAACCTTTGGATAAGAGCCGATCACCAAATTAGTATCGTTAATATCGTTGATCGTAACATCATACTGATCTGATATGCGTAACCGCGCGGTAACCGTTTTCTGATTTCCAACCTGCCAATCATAACTTTTTGCGGCTGCACTCTGTACCGGGAAACTGATGGGCCATGTAACTCCGTTATCAAGTGAAAGTTGAATGCGGACAGAATCAATATTCTTCGAATCCCATGTAATTTTTTGAGTTGAGTTGTTCTGAACAGCGATCAATTCATTCTGGCTTGTCATCGTAATTGAACAGAGCGCAAACAGCGTATCGCTTACATCATAAATTGACGGATAAGCGAAATCACTCACTCGAATTAAACATTGCGTTGAAGGAGTATTTGGCACAGTCCAGTTGAAGCTGGTTGAATCGGGATTAATATTCCGTGCGTCAACAATCGGATTCCAATCCGTTCCGCCGTTCAGCGAATAATCAATGGAGACACCTTTTAAGTAAGCGCCTTCCCAGGTAATAGGATACGTTTTGCCAGCCTGAACTTTTTGCGACTTACCTCCGTTCGGATATTTCAGCGTGATGTAGCTGATAATGATCAGACTATCGCTTGCATCGCTTATAGCCGGTTGGGCAAAATCACTTACGCGAACCCGCGCAGATTGCGTAGGCGTATTCGGAATTTGCCACAAATAAGAAATAGAATCGGCAGAAACCGTATCAATGTACCGCCAATTTTTATCGTCGATAGTGTACTCAAGTTTAACCGTCTTCACCGTCTTTGGACTATGGCTCCATTTAACTAAATATGAAGTTCCAATTTGCTGCCCGCCGCCGCCGTTTGGTGAAGTCAATTTCAAATAACTAACGGTAAAGCTGCTATTGCTTGTATCGGCAATTTGTGAATTTTCAACATCTCGAATTCTTACTTTGAAGTTCACATCTGCAAAATTAATATCATCCGCAATATTCCACGTATATTTTGATAAAGAAGAAGGAATCGTATTTGGCGTAATACTCTTCCACTCAATACCGTTATTTGTTGTGTACTCAATTTGAAGATTAGTAACATATTTAAATTGCCATGTGATGTCTTCACTTGAACCTGTCTGCCAAACTTGCCCGCCGTTTGGTGTTATCAGTTTTAATTGAGCAATAGTAAATAGCGAATTACTCGTTCCGCTAAAGGTAATATCCGAGGTGCTTCTAATTCTGATTGAGCATGAATCAGACGGCGTTTGCGGAACTAACCAATCAAACTTTCCGGATGCGGAAGAAATTGCTTGAGCATTTGTTATCGGAACCCAGGTCTTTCCATTATCGGTTGTATAATGCAAATCAACCAACGGAATGTTATCGCTTCCGCTCCACTGGATGGTGTACATCGTATTTTCAAGAACTTTAATTGATGAACTTGGCAATAAAACTTGCAGTCTTCCAATTCTAAAAGAACTGTTGCTGGAATCCCGTATATCGCTATCAACAACATCTGTAATACGCAAATAAGCTGAATCACTTGAAACGTTTTCTGGAATAGCCCAATCGTATTCGCCTAAACTTGCCGAAACTGAATTGACGATCGTATTCCAGTTTCTTCCTCTATCTAACGAGTATTCCAATTTCAGATTTGAGAAAATCGGATTTTTCGTCCACTTAATTTTATTCGTCGTTCCGGCATGGAAGAACTCTCCGCCGTTTGGAGATACAATAGTGAGAATACTGATTGTAAGTTTCCCATTGCTCGTATCGGTTATGGAAGATGACGTAGCAAAATCACTTACACGAATTTTTCCCGCAACAATTGGAACAGAAGGAACCGACCAGAGATATTTTCCGGTAGATGCGTTCACACCGGTTACAATAGTCTGCCATGCGGTATCATCAAAATATTCAATCTTAACCGAGCTAACGCTGCTGCTTGCGTTCCAGGTAATTTGTTTCTGACTTCCGGCTAACCAATTTTGATTTCCGTTTGGAGAAGTTACGTCAATCCATCCTACGGCAAATGCGGCGCTGCTGGAATCTTTAACACTAGCTTCCGTTACATCGGTAATTCTTATTAAACCTTGGGTTGTAGATAACGCATTTGGTATTTGCCATGCATATTTACCGGTGGTAGCGTCGGTAACATCTTTTACGATCAACCAGTTCGAACCGTTATCGGTTGAATAATCAATCCGTACGGTAGAAACGTACTCAGCGTTCCATCGAATGGTATCTATCGTTCCGGCTGCAAGTTTCTCTCCGCCGTTTGGATATATTAATGTAACAGAAGGAACGAAAATTGTAAATCTACCGGAGGTATCTCCAATTGCCGTGTTGAGTAGATTAATAATTCTGATTTTCGCTTGCGATGAAATAAGGCTGCCGGGAATTTTCCAACTGTAGCTACTGTCAGCTGCGTTCACAGAAGTTCTAACTGTATCCCATGATAATCCGTTGTTCGATGAATATTCGATTCTGACTGAAGCAACATTTGAACTACTGTTCCATTTTATTGTTTGTGTTGAACCGGAAGCCCAATTTGTGTTTGCCGCAGGTTCGGTGAGTTTCAGGATGCTGATTTTAAATGTCGTATCACTTTTGTCTGATATTTGATCTGCCGCAGACGCGTCGGAAATTTTTATTCTTCCTAACGAAGTTGTCATATCGGTTGGAATTACCCAATCATAGCTTCCTGTTGATACTTCATTTGAAGCGATAACTTGATAATTAGCATCACCAACCAAGGAATATTCAATTTTTACATTTGAAATGCTGTTGCTCTTCGTCCAGGTTATCGGATACGTTCTACCGGCTTGAAGATTTTCATTTCCATTTGGAGAAGTAACGGTGATCCATCCGATTTTAAAATTGGCATCGCTTGTATCGGCAATTGATAAGGCGCTTGCCGCAACCACCCGCACTCTTCCTTGAGCAGTTTGGAATGAATTTGGAATCGCCCACGAATATTGATTGAGCGATGCAGTTACATTCGTTTTAATTGCATCCCATGAGGCGCCGCCGTTGGAAGAATATTCAAGATTTACTGCAGAAACGTGAGCGCTTACTTCCCACTGAATTGTTTTCGTTGTTCTGGCTTGATAAATTTCTCCGCCGTTTGGTGAGACAACTTTTATTCTTGTAACCTTAAAGTTTGAAGAACTTGAATCGGTAATTGCCGGACCGGGACGAACATCGCTTATTTTAATGCGCGCTTTATCTGTTGATAGCGTATCCCAAATTGCCCATTGATATTTTCCAGCGGAAGCCGGAACATCGGTTTTAAGCGTATGCCATGTAGCTCCCTCATCCAGGCTGTATTGAATATTAATGAGGTCAACAAGTGAACTTGTCCAGGTAATATCTTTCGTTAAACCGGCTTGCCAGTGTTCGCCGCCAACCGGTGAAGTTAACGTTAAAGAGGGATTATAGATTTTGAATTGTTCGCTAACGAATAAAATTGATGCGTTTGCAGAATCTGAAATTCTGATGCGAGCAGTTGCTGTAGTTGTGTTCGGAATTATCCAACTAAAAGTTTTAAGCGCTGCGGAAACCGACGCGGAAACCGGCAGCCAGGAAGTACCGTTATTGGTCGAGTATTCGAGTTTCACAGATTGAATGTTTACCGAATTCCAGGTAATATTTTGAGCAGTATTTACCTGCCATTCAGTTCCGGCAATCGGCGCAGTTATTTCAAGATACTTAACCGTGAATGAAGCCGAACTTGAATCTTTTATATTCGAGAAAAGCGTATTGCTGATTTTTATGCTTCCGTTTGCAGCAGCAAAATTAATGCTGTTGGGAATCGTCCAACTATATTTTCCCAACGAAGCGGTAGTATCTGCAATATAATTCCAATTCACGCCGTCATAAAATTGAAGTTTAACATTCTGCGTGTTGAAACTCGCGTTCCAGGTGATAGTAACTTTCTTTCCTGTTTGATAAACTTCCCCGCCGTTCGGCGAAGTTAGGTCAATAGAACTAATTGAAAACGGCGAAGCGCTTTTATAAGAGATTAAATTACCCGAAGATGCATCGCTTATTCTTATTCTCAAAGAATCCGACGGAGTATTTGGAACGCTCCAACTATATGAAGATGGAGTTGAAGGGAGCGCCGCCTGCAAGGTTACCCAGCTTGTTCCGTTGTTTGAGGATAGCTCTAATTTAACCGTAGAAACGCTTGTACTGTTTTTCCAGGTAATATTTTGCACCGAGTTTGCCTGGAGATTTTCTCCCCCGTTTAATGTGATAAGTTGAATGTAGCCAACATTAAAAGTTGAATTACTCGTATCGCCGATTGCATTATCGTCTGCATCTAAAACTCTTATTCTGCCGCTGATGGATGACATTGAGGTGTCGGGAGTCCACGTATATTTTTGAGAATCTGCCGGTTGAGTATTTGTTAATTGCTGCCACGAAGCGCCATTGTAATAATCTATCTTAACGCGAGTAACAAGCGAACTACTCCATTTTATTTGGTAAGGCGATCCGGCTTGAATGAATTCTCCTCCATTTGGAGTAATTAACGTAAGTGCAGGATAAAATACCGAGAACGTTCCGCTCGTATCGGAAATGGTAACGTCTGCTGAATTATGAATTCTTACTTTAACTTGATTTGCATTAATGTCAACCGGAATAGTCCATGAATATTGCCCGGTGTTTGCGGCAGTATTTAGTTGAATAGGATTCCATGCGGTTCCGTTGTTGGTTGAATAATAAAGATCAACGTTTGCAACGTCTGCACTGCGATTCCATTTAATAATATTAGCGCGCCCGCTTCTCCAATTTTCTCCGCCGAGCGGTGAAGTTAATTCGATGTTTGAAATTGTAAAGACCGCATCATTCGTATCTTGAATTGCGGTGTTCGAGGATGCGTCGGTAATCCGAAGAATGGCGTTTTGCGTTACTGTATTCGGGACCAACCAGGCATAGCTGTTTGTTGCTGCCGTTATATTTGTATCAATCGGCAGCCATGTACCGGTGACTGATGTTTTGTAGTAGAGATTCACTTTTGAAACGTTTGATGAAGCAAACCAGGTAATGTTTTTCTTGTAACCGACTTGCCAGCGTTCGCCTCCGTTTGGAGAAGTTAACACGACATTTGCAATTTTAAAATTGGCGTCACTTACATCGGAATACGTTGGATTTAAATCATCGCTAACTTTTATTTTCACGGTTGAACTTGATATACCGGGGACAGTCCAATTGTAAAATCCGGTGGCTGCGGTTAAGTTCGTTTGAATAGTATTCCATACCGATCCGTCGGTAGTATATTCCAATCTAACTTTCGAAATATTTCCGCTTGCGCTCCATTCAACTTTTTGAATTGAACCGGCTTGATATTGTTCTCCTCCGTTCGGAGTAACCAGGCGGATTCCATTCACGGTAAATTTATTGTCGCTTACATCCGCAATCGTAAAGTTTGATGCTGCATCGCTAACGCGAATTAAAAATGCATTACCGGGAGTTACAGATTGATTCGAAATAGACCACAAATATTTTCCGGAGCTTGCAGAAATATTATTTTGCAGCAAGTTCCAGGTTGAACCGTTATCGGAGGATACATCGAGTCGAATTAATGAAATATTTGATGACGCAGTCCATTTTATGGTATCAACAGAACCAACTAAGAATATTTCACCTCCGTTTGGCGATACTACTTTAACATCACCAACAACAAAAGCATTTTGATGCGTTGCCGAAATAGTATTATCGGAAGCATCGCTTACTTTTACTTTAACTTGAGATGAAGCAAGATTTGCGGGGATAAGCCATGAATAACTTCCTGCCGCTGCCGGAGTTGAAGCAATAATTACATTCCAACTTGAACCGTTATCGCTTGAATATTCTAAGGCAACATTTGAAACAAGAGAGTTCGTCCATGTAATATTTTTTGAAGTTCCTGCTTGCCAGTATTCGGTTCCAACAGGCGAAGTTAAGGCTAATTGTTCAATAGTAAAATTTCCACTCTGACTAAGTATTGCAGCGTCAGCGCTGTTGCTTATTCGTACTCTTGCCTGTGAAGTAGAAATTGAAGCCGGAAAAGTGATCGCATATTTTCCATCGCTCGCCGTTGCCAGGTTTGTGTAAGACGACCATGAGCCGCCGCCGTCGGTGGAAACTTCAACCTTAAGAGTTGAAATATTAGTTGACGAGTTCCAGGTAATAAAATTATTGTAAAGTTTTCCGGCTTGTACTTTTTCTCCGCCAATCGGCGAGGTTAACGTTAAAGTATTGATGGCGAAAAGATTGTTACTCTCATCTTTAATTGATGAATTAGCAACATCACTTATTCTTATTTTAATTGAATCTGTTGCACTGTTTGGAACAACCCATGAATAGGTACTTGTGTTCGCAGTTGTCGTTACTGTACTCCACGATGTTCCATTATTGGTAGTCATTTCAATTTTTACGCTAACAATATTATTTCCGGCTGTCCACGTAATATTTTTCGTTGAGCCGGATTGATAAATTTCACCACCGTTCGGTGAAGTTACCTGAAGATTACTGATTTTAAATATTGAACTTACAAGCGAATTGGAAGAATTAAGAACGTCGGAAATTCTAATTACCGCTTGATCAGTTGCAAGATTTGCAGGCAGCGTCCAATTGTAACTTCCGCTTGAAGCGGCAACGGTAGAAACCACCGCAGACCAGCTTGTTCCATTATCTGTTGAATAGTCTATTTTAACATTTGCGACGTTATTAATATTCCAGTTGATCGCTTGAGTAGCGCCGCTTTGCCAGTATGAGGCTGCGGTAGGACTCGTAATAGCGTAGCTTGAAATCGTAAAAGTATTATCACTTACGTCTTTAATTGATGCATCGCTGTTGTCGCTTATTCTTATTCTTCCAAGCGTTGTTACGGAAGCTGGAACAGTCCATGAATAAGTGCCGGAATTAGCAGACGTAGCAACTGCATTCCAATTTATTCCGTTATCCGGAGAATACTCGATTAAAACATTTGCTATGTTCGAGCCTGCAGTCCATGTAATATTTTTAGTTGAACCGTTTTGTAAATTCTCTCCGCCGTTCGGTGCGGTAACTTGTAAATTGCTGATCTTGAAGAGTGAACTTACTAATAAATTTGAAGGATTGAGCACATCAGAAATTCGTATCAATGCTTGATTGGTTGCAAGATTTGAAGGCAGTACCCAATTATAAGATCCGCTTGAAGCTGCAACGCTCGAAACAACCGTTGACCAGGTTGAGCCGTTATCGGATGAAGATTCAATTTTAACATTTGCGACATTATTAATACTCCAGGTAATCGCTTTTGTTGCGCCTCCCTGCCAGTATGAAGCGGCTGTCGGACTCATAATAGCGAAACTGGAAATTGTAAATGTGCTGTTGCTTAAATCTGAAATTGATGAATTAACTTTATCGCTGATTCTAATTCTGCCTAACGTGGTAATCGCGTTTGGAACTGTCCATGAGTACGATCCGGGATTTGCAGCAGTAGCAAGCGTTGTCCACGTAGCTGTGTTATCGGACGAGTATTCTATCAACACACTATCGATATTCGCGCCTGCCGACCAGCTAATAGATTTAGTTGAACCGGCTTGTAAATTTTCACCGCCGTTAGGTGAAACAACTTGCAAATTAGCAATCTTGAATACAGGACTTTCAGTTACGCGGCTATTATCAAGCGCATCATAAATTCTAACCTTCGCTTGGTTTGAAGAAAGATTTGATGGAATCGACCAGCTAAATTCTCCAAGAGAAGCTTGAACCGGAGAAGCTGTAATAGCAATCCAATTAACTCCATTATCAACAGAATACTGTGCGTGGATGGAAGTAATATTCGATGAAGTCCATTTAATTGATTTCGACGTTCCCGCCAGCCAATACGCAGTTATTGTAGGATCAGTAATTGCTAATTTTGAAATCGTAAAAACATTATCGCTTGAATCTTTCAAGATTCTGTTTGCCGTGTTGGTAACACGTATTCTTGCATTAGTGGCGGCAGAATTTGGAACCGTCCATGCGTACGTTCCATTATTGGTAACTGCGGCAATTGAATCCCAGCTTGTTCCGTTATTCGTAGAATATTCCAATAATACATTGGCTATATCGCTTCCCGCAGACCATGTAATATTTTTAGATGAACCGGCGAGCCAGTTTTCATTTCCATTAGGAGATAAAACTTTTACAAAAGTAATTTTGAACGGCTGCGATGAATCCGAAATTGTCGGATCGGTGGCGGAGCTAATTCTTATTTTTGCATTGGCAGAGGAAATGCTGTTCGGTATCGTCCATGCGTATAATAAGGTTGATGCCGGTGTTGAAGCGATAATATCGGTATAACTGCCTCCGTTGTTGGTAGAATATTCCAACTTTACATTCTGCAAATATGAAGATTCCCAGGTAATTACTTTTGTATTTCCGCCTTGCAAATAATCTGTCGCTACCGGAGTTAAAAGTCTTAACTTGGCAATTGAGAAAGTACCGTTACTTGAATCTTTAATTGCCGAATTAGTCACGTCCGAAATTCTTATATACATCTGATTTGAAGCAAGTGAAGTATCAATCGCCCAGGCGTACGTACCAAGAGCCGCGCCAACAGAAGGAGCAATCGTAAACCAATTTTGCCCGGCGTTGGTTGTGTATTCAATTTTAATAGCTGCAATGGTAGCGCTTGCATTCCATGTAATATTTTTGGTAGCTCCGGCTTGCCAGGTTTCATTTCCATTTGGAGATGTTACGGCTAAAGATAAAAATGAAAACTGTCCGCTCGTACTTACAATACCTAAAGATGAAGCTGCGTCACTTATCCGGATTTTACTTGTTGATGAGGATAACGATGCAGGCACCGTCCAAGTATATAATCCGCTTGCAGCGGGATAACTGCTTACTATTGAGTTCCAATTTGTACCGTCGTCGGTTGAGTATTCAATTTTTACCTGAGAAACGCTGCTGCTGTTTGTCCATGCAATTTGTTTAGTTGTCCCCGATAAAATAATATCTCCGGCAATGGGAGCTGAAATTTGCACTGTACCAATTTTAAATACATTATCACTTTGATCAGTAATAACAGAATTCGAAGCATCCGATATTCTCACCAACGCTGATGTAGAACTTAACGAACCATTCAACGACCATGAATACGTTCCGGATACCGAAGGATACGAGGCAACTATCGGAGACCAATTCACTCCGTTATCGAGAGAATAATCAAGATTAATATTCGTAATATTACTACTTGCCCAGGTAACCGAATTTGTAGTTCCCGCCTGCCAATATTCACCACCGTTTGGTGAACTAAGCACTAAGGATGAAATTGTGAATAGACCTGAACTGTCTTTTATTTGTCCGGTTGAAGCATCGGTAACTTTTATTCTTGCTTGCGATGAATTGAGATTTCCCGGAATGGTAAAGTTATAAATTCCCGACGCTGCACTTATAATCGCGGGTAATGTCGTCCAATTGCTTCCGTTATCTGTTGTGTAGGCAATGCGAACATTATTAATTCCTTGAGAAGTCCATTTTACTGCGAGCAATTTTCCAGCTTGATAAACACTTCCTGCAAGAGGTTCCGTTACGGTAATTTTTCCTATAACAAAAGAAGCCAATGATGAATCCTGAATTGAAGGAGTTGCAACATCACTTATTCTTACTAAACTTTGAGAAGATGGTTCATTCGGAATTGACCATGCATACGTTCCTAACGATGCGTCGGTAGAGGAGGAAATAGTCTGCCAGATAGATCCGTTGTTAGTAGAATATTCTAATTTAACATTTGCGATACCCGAGCTGTTCCATGTAATATTTTTTACAAATCCGATGGTCCATCCTTCATTTCCGTTAGGAGAAGTTAAATCAAGTCTGAGGATATTAAATGTTCCATCGCTCTGATCAAGCACGTCGCCAACTTCGGCATCAACTATGCGAATTCTTCCAAGCGAGGTTGGAAGGTCACTTATCGTCCAAGAATACGTTCCAACTGATGCAGAGACATTGTTTGCTATTGTAAGCCAGTTCAATCCGTTGTCGGTTGAAAGTTGGAGATTCACAAGTGAAATGTTTGAGGCTGACCAGGTAATATTTATTTGTTTCCCAACCTGAAGTTTTTCTGCGCCATTCGGACTAAGCACTTTGATTTTTGCGAAGGTGAAAACATTATCGCTAATATCATTAATTTGATTGTCGGTAACGCTCGCTATTTTAATTCGAGCCAATGACGAAGGCGTTAACGTATCCGGGATGCTCCAACTATACGTTTCGGCGCTCGCGTTAACATTGGTTGCGATCAATATCCAATTAGCGCCGTTATCGGTTGTATAACTAATGTTGAGCGAACTTATAGTTGAAACGTTCTGCCAGGTTATGGATTTAGTGTTTCCAACAGCCCATTTTTCATCTCCGTTCGGAGAGGTTAAACGAATTGATCCGATAGTGAAATAACTATCGCTTACATCGTTCACCGTTGAATTTGAAGCGTCGCTTACTCTAACTCGTGCATAAAGCGCCGGGTCATTCGGGATGATCCATGCATACTGTTGCGCCGATGCGAGCGTTGAATCTGAAATAATTTTCCATGTAACGCCGTTATTCGTAGAGTATTCAATTTTAACTTTTGAGATGGAAGAATGATTTTTCCATCTGATTGTTTGGAGACTTCCGACCGGAAAATTCTCTCCACCATTCGGCGCAATCAGCGCGAGTGAGCTTATATAAAACGCACTATTACTTGTTGATGTAATGCTCGCTGCGGGAAAATCGGCATCACTAATTCTAATCCTTGCATAATTGGTAGGAGTATTCGGTACCGTCCAATTATAACTTTGCGCACCGGCGGCGGTAGAATTTGTAAGCGTTATCCATGTGGAACCGTTATCGGTTGAGTATTCAATTTTTACGTTTGCAACATTTCCGCTGTTCCAAAGAATTTGTTTAACGCTGTCAACCGGAAAATATTCTCCTCCAACCGGAGAAACTAAATCTAATTTTTTTATAACAAATACAGCGTCGCTTTGATCAGAGATATTTAAATTATCGGCGTCGCTTATACGCAGCAGCGCTTGATTGGAAGCAAAATTTCCCACAGTCCAATTAAAAAATCCGGTGTTAGCGCTCGCGCCAAATGCAATCGGAATCCAGGTGGCTCCGTTATTGGATGAAACCTCAAGATTAACGTTGCCGATATTTGAAGAGTTCGTCCAATCAATTCGTTTCACCGTACCCTTCTGTAATATTTCTCCCCCGTTTGGCGAGATGATTGAGAGACTTGCTACTTTAAAGCTATTATCGCTTGCATCATAGTTGGTGGAGTCATCGGTTGAAACAATCCTCACTCTTCCGTTTGAAAAAGTAAAACCGGGAATATTCCAGCTTAAGCTTCCTAAACTTGCATTTACGGAATTTTGAATCACGATCCATGAACTACCGTCGTCCGTTGAGTATTCAACATTAACAGTATTAACGGAATTTGCCGTCCAGGTAATATTTGTCGTAGCAGTAGGAGAAAAACCTTCTCCGCCGTTTGGTGAAGTAATTTTGAGTGAGGAAATCGTAAAAACTACATCACTTACATCATTAATAGAAGATACGGAGGCATCGGAAATTCTAATTTTTGCCTGCGCTGTTGCTGATGAAGCAACCCGCCAGGTATAAGTTCCGCTCGTCGCGTCAATGGGATTGAAATTTATAAAATTCCAGGTTGCACCGTTATTGGTTGAGTATTCAAGATTGATAAAATTAATATTTGAAGAACTCCACGTGATGGTTTTAAATGAGCCCGCAAACCAATTCTCTCCGCCGTTTGGTTTTGTTAGCAAAAGAGATGTGATTAAAAAATTAGCGCTTGTATCGGAAATTTCCGGAACCGAGGAAAGACTGATACGAACATTTGCCGTAGCCGTTGGAGTGTTGGGAACCGGCGACCATACATAACTTGCCGGCGCTGATGGCAAGTTGGAGACAATTGTTGCCCACGAACTCCCATTGTTTGTAGAGTATTCAAGTTTAACGGTTGCAACATTTGAACTTGCCGACCAGGTAATATTTTTTGAACCGCCTGTTTGAATTTTTTCATTTAAAGTAGGACTTGTAATTGCCAACCGTACAATTTGAAATGAAGCGTTTGAAGTATCTGCGACAGCATTATCATCAAAATCAACTATTCTTATTTTAGCTTGATTCGTGGAAATCGTATTCGGTATTTCCCAATTGTAACTGCCTGCACTTGCGGTAGTTTTATTAATAACCGTATCCCACGAAGCTCCGTTATTGGTCGTAAATTGAATTTTAACATTTGCAACCGCATCGCTTACCCATTGAATTTGCGTAACCCGCCCGGCTTGAAATATTTCGCCGCCGTTTGGAGCGAGCACGGTAACGGATTTTGTTGCCGGCAAGAAACTTATATTCTTTGCTTCTGTTTTTCCTTCCCTTAAGGCAAAACTCGCAAGGATAACAAATGATAAAGTAAATTTTAAAAATATTTTCATATAATTACTCTCCTATTCACCAATTATAGATGTGAATATGATTTCCAATCGAAGGCATATTATTAATAATTTATTCTGATTACCGGAGAAAAAACTAAATAAGAATTAGTTCGATAATACGGTAAAGGCTTGGTAGTAAATCTGTAAGACGTAAAATACCGGAAGTCAAATCCGATAGTATTGTTCAACATAAAAAACATTTTGAATCCCATAAATCCATACGATTCGGTATAATCATAGCTGAACAGAGTTGAAAGGTTATGGGCAAGGAGTCCACCTTCACCTGAAATAAAAACTTCAGCCAATAAATTATTTTTGAATTTGCCTTTATTGTTGGATTCAAGGTCCGTAAGTTTTATCTGATCCGGGTTAAGCCAAAAATGGTAAATGTCATACGTTGAAAGACCCAAACCAACCCCTAAAGCTCCTACATCCGAAAAACTTAATAATTCATTTTTTCTTGCAAACAGCGTAAGGTAATTACGCTGCGAGTAAAACTGAGTTGAATAATTCAGATTAAAATCTTTTGTTTTGAATTGTGTTAAACTCAGCAGCCCTTGAATAGTTACATCAATATCAAACGTCTCATTAAAAAATAGTTTAACCGGATTTCCCTGAGCTTTAAAATAAAGACTCGCGCCGGTATGGAAGAGTCGCTTGGTGATATCATCAGATTCAATACCCAGAACCGGCTGGCGTGTAGGAAGTCCGGTTCCCATCTCAAGAATATACGTGTTATTCGGTCTATTATTAATAAGATAATCAATGTAAGTAACTTTTATTCCGGCAACGTAATCAGGGTACGACCAACCGGGCAAACTTATAAAATCGTTCCCCCATCTTCCTATTAAAGAAACCAAATATTTATTTTTTTGATTTGTAGTCGTATTCCAAAACATTAATTCGGGATTAAAGAAATGGAAATAGATATCATAATTATAGGAGTATTTGTTATCGTACGTCGTTTTTGTGAGGTCATTTAAAGCGTAGAATTGCTTCTTCAAATCCTGGTACATTTCCTCGCCAAGAACATTTTTGATATACACATAATCACGAATTTCATCAAAAAAATAATCCGAACTATCTTTTGTTGCAAGTTTTGATTCGGTAAAAAATCTCAAAATCTCAATCTCATCATCGTAATAACGTTTCCGTAATTCAACAAAAACATTCCCGTCGTAAATATCTTTCGATTTTGATTCCAACACCGCCCGCGATGGTTTAATTCCATCAATGGTTAAAGAATTTTTTACCACAAAACGGTTATAGATCTCACGAACGTAAACCGGATCGGTAACCACCCAAGTTTTTTTAAGATCGTTAAACGCAGTCGTATTATATTCTAAATTGCGATAGATTTTTTCAAGACGTAATTCTTTCGGATCGGTAATTTTCAATTCGGGAAATTTTGGTGCGACCGGTACCGGCTTTGCTTCTTCTTGCGGTTGAGCTTCTGGAACGGCAAGTGTCGGCACGGAAAGCGAATCAGCAACCGTTTGCGTGGCTGCCGCAGAATCTGCTTCCTGCGAAAAAAGATTTTGAAGAGATAGCACAAATAATAAAATGATAATTCTTTTCATAGAAATCTCTAAAATCCGTAACGATATCTAATTGAAAAATATGACGAACCTTCTTGAGCTTCCCAATCTTTAACAGCTCGCAAAAAAGGAGCTGAAATATAGCTTGTCTCAAACCGGAATGAATGTAGCTGCGAGAACTCAATCAATTTAAGCCAAAACTTTACCGTTAGTTGATTATCAAACAATCTGAAACTCGATCCGAAGAAATCATTATTCTTGGGAGAAAAGTTTAAATATAAAGTTGTAACCGGTTGGATTTTATTAAACACCTGGTTAATGGGTCCGCCGGTAGTGTAATTTATTTTCTGAATGTTGTAGTTTGCTGCGCCAACATCAATCCTAAACCGTAACGTCATATCTTCACTTGTGTTCCAGTAAAACGACATAGACGATTCCCATTGCTGCGGAGAAAAGTAAGCGACAACGTCACCTTGCTTATCTGTAAATTTTACGGAAGGGCTAAACGATTGAGTTGCCCCGGCGGCTAAATAAAAATTGATAAATGGAAGACCGTAGATTCTTGAAGCGCTTATGTCAAGGACAAATCCGGAACCAACATTTAATTTTGGCGTAGCCGGAACAAAAACAAACGGCAAACTATTTACCAAACTCGATGTGTTAAGTTTGGTACGTCCCATTAATTTTGCATCAATAATAAAATCTTCCAAAAGGTTTTGAGAAGCTCCCGAAATAGTAACCAAAGATCTTATTCCGGCAGTTAAAGACATTGCCTGCCATGGGTGAAGATTTAGTACTTTTGTCCCCATATCAATTTCGGCGCTAATGGTGCTATAACCTAAGTCCAAATCTTTATAAAAGAATGAAACGTCGCCGAAACTTGCATCAATTTTAAAATCGGGAACTTCGGCAGCGGGAGTTTGCCCTCTGCCTCTTCTCGATTTTTTTTGTGTATCAATAGCTACTTTGGGATAATGATGGTTGCTGTTCGTCCATTCATAGTTTAGAAAATCCTGATTGTTTTTACTTGAGATGCCTTTACTCTTGTTAACTTGTTCATCTACCTTAATGCCGAGGAGTTTCACCGGATCATTGTTCTGAACTAATAATTCATTGAGTTTAAATAATGCATTATAAATTTCAGGATGGTTAAAATAAAGTTCTTCAATATCTTCTAAGTTTAAAACCGTAGATATTTCTTTAGATGATTCAGATGATGAAGTTCCGAAAAAATCATTGGATGTTGCTGATTTATCAACCGTTTCTTTCACTTGTAAAATTACCGTCGAGTCAAATTCAGAATTTTCCTTCATGAAAATAACTTCATACGTGTACGTTTGCGCGGTATTGAAATTAAACGGCGGCTTCTCGTTGGTTCGCGGGATGTTCTGCAAGTTTTCTAACTTAATGGAATTAGCCTGAAACATAATTGAATAGATGTCCAGGTAATTTTTATCTTCCGAAAGTTTTTTCTCAACTTTGCTGTATCTGTTTTTTAGACCCGTTTGTGCAGTTAAAGGAACAAACGTAAATCCTAAAAAAATGCAAAAACCCGTAATGAATAAAAATATTTTCACGAGTTGTTGCCCGTTAATAATTTATTCTTAAGATCGGAGAAAAGACCAGGAATGAGTCATATCTCCACGGATCGTACTTTTTCTTATCAACTCCGTACGTATTAAAATATCTAATGTCCATCCCAAAAGTATCACTCAGCATAACTTTCATTTTAACGCCGAAATAACCGAAGCCTCCCTGAACATTGTATCCAATCATCGTATTGAGATGATGTTGAACTAAACCGCCGTTGCGGGCAACACCAAAATCAACAAATGCAAAATGAGAGAATTTGCTAAATAAAGTCTTCGTTCCATCCAGGTCTTTAATTTTAGTAACCGCCGGATCATATTGCAGATGGTGAATATCGGGAGCGCCGATACCTCCGCCTAATTCAAAATCTCCGAAATCAAAAAGGTTAAAGAGATTTCGTTTCATCACTTCAAGAACAAAATATGTTTTATTGGAATAAAAATCGAACTTCGTCGTTTTCTTTCCGTAATCCAACGTTTTAAGATTATCAACAAAAGTATATTTCGATTCAATACTCAAATCAAAATCAGTTAAGCTCTCATCAATATATTTCAAAAAATCACCGGAAATTTTTACATAAAGCGCTTTGCCGGAAACGTACAGCGGTTTTAACGGAGCAGTACCAACAAACGGTTTGCTTGCCGGCATGTTAGTTCCAAGCGAAATGGAATACGTATAATTCTGTTGGTTATTACTGATGTTACTAAAATAGGTTACTTTTGAACCGACAATATATTCGTTTGCATACCAACCAGGCTGCATGGTATGGTCGTCTCCCCACTTTCCGAAAATTGAGAGGAGGTATTTATTGCGGGCATTGCTTGTCGTATTCCAGTACATGATTTCAGGCTCAAGCAAATCTAAATTTAAATCGAAGTAGTATCCCGATTTTACGTCAAAGTCGGTCTTTGTCAAGTTATCGAAATAATAATCACGCGCTCTCACTTTATCATAAATTTTATCATTTAAAACTTCGCGTAAATAAAATCCATCCACCACCGGATCGAATGTAAATTTCGGTTCGGTCTGATTTATTTCAGACTCGGGAATAAAAGCGAAAAATTCTACTTCGTCATCGTAATATCTTTTACGAACTTCAATCAGAATGTTGCCGTCCTGAATCTGTTTTGCCGCTTGATCGATGTATTCGCGCGTAACTTTTTTATCGTTCACTCTGAAAGCATTTCTTACAACAAAACGATTAAAGATTTCTCTAACAAAAACCGGGTCGTTAATAATCCATTTCTCTTTCAAATCATTAAAGGCGATGGTATTATATTCAAGTGCGTTATAAATTTTCTTTATATCGGCAACCGTATTGGAATCCGTTTGCTGAGAAAAACCGCACTGAACGAAGGTTAGAAACAACAGTAGTATATTTAATTTTTTCATAATCATAATCTCGCTTTTAAATTAAAATCCGTATCGATAACGAAGCTGCAAAATGGCTCCGCCGTCTTTTGTTTCCCAAGGACGAGTCTTGCGCCCGATGGGTGCAGAAATATAAGTTCCTTCAAATCTGATGATGTGTCCGCCGCTGATTTCAGCTAATTTTAACCATGACGTCAAAGAAACCTGGCTATCAAATAATCTGCTTTTAAATCCGTAAAACTCACTTCCATCCGAAATAAAATTGAAATAGAAATTAATTACCGGATAAAAATTGCTTTGAATTAATTCTTTAGTTGAAGGAGATTTTGATTTGCCTATGTACGTTCCTTTCCAAATATCATAATATGCGGCTCCAATATCCATCCTAAACCGGTTTGTCAATTTATCGCTTGAGTTCCAGTAAAACGACATTGTAGCTTCTGCTTGAGAGAATGAAAAATATGCTTCTCTGTTCGTTCCTTTCGGAATTGTAACATAAGGACTCGCATAAGCCGGTCCGCCTGCATTCAAATAAATGTTAAGAAACGGGAGAGTGAACGGTCTGGTTAAATGAATATCAAATCCGCCGGCTGTTCCCATATTCAGATTTGGTTTATCAGCTGCAACAAAAGGGAGAGAGGTAATTAGTTTGGAAGTGTTCATTTTCAGTCTTCCAAAAATTGTAATATCCACCATTACGGCTTTATTTAAATCCAATTTTTTATCTGAAATGCTTACTAACGTTCTAAATCCGGCAGTAAATAATGTTGCTTGATACGGAAGCAAGTTGAGAACTTTTTCCTGGAAGCCATATTCAACACTTGCGCCGCCCATTGCAAAATCCATAATCTCATGCGAAAAACTAAGGTGAGAAAGACTTGCATCAAGTCTGAAACTCGTTTTTACCTCTTCAACAGCAGCTCCTCTTTTTGCTTTTTGGACAACCTTTGGTTTAGGATACCAATGAAGAAAATTCGTTCTCATAAAATTGAGATAATCCTGATTGTCTCTGGACGAAATTCCAAGACTGGTTTGAATTTCCGTATCTGGATTTATTCTCAACAATTTTTCCGGAGGTGCGTCTTCATTCTTCTTAATATAATCAGTCACCTTTTTGTAGAGAGCATAATACTGATCGAAATGATGCAGTTTCAAATCGTAAATGTCTTTGAAAATATATTCACGAGTTATATCAGTTTGAGGACCGCCGCCGCCGCCGCCAAAAAATCCTCCTTCGGCAGCGCTTTTATCCACTCTTTGTTCAATGTACAAAAGCTCGACAGAATCAATTCCAATCGCATCCATCAAAAAGACGAAACGATAGGTGGTGTTGTCATTCACTTTAAAAGAGAATGGATCATCGTCTTTTCTGGGAAGAGTTGAAGCGAGTGAAGGAACTGAAATTGGTCCAGTAAAATCGATGTAGTACAAGTTCAAATATGAACTGTCTTTTTTCAATTTTAAATCAACCTTACGGTAAAGATCATCATACGTCTGCGCCTCCGCCGATACGATGCTCAGAAGGATGAAGTTCACCAAACAAAAAGTAAAATATTTTAGTCGCATAAATGTCTCGATTAAAAGTAGTTATTATCTTATTATAGTTGCACGAAATTATCTTATTATAGTTGCACGATATTCTCTTTTTACGTTATTTTCAAACTGCGTTGAAAAAGTTAAAGTGATTTTTACGTCCTGGCTCTGTCCAACCGGAATGGCAGAATAGACATCATCATTAATTTGTAACACCAGATACCCGAAACTACCGGCTTCATAGGTAGTTAATCCGTTTACTAATCCTTCGAAATCGCTGGTTACCCTGAAATTTTTAAACTTTGGTTTTACAGCAACAAATCCCGTTGGAGTGTTTCCCAAGTAAGTGAAAAGAAATTCTCGATCTTTGGGATTATCTATACTTATATAATATTCCTCTCCCTTATCTTCCTTTGTAATGAGTTTCCAACCGGAAAAATCACTTATCGACGGTTTATCGATAGTAATTTGCCACGAAGATTTTTGTAATTCATTCTTCGAATTTTTAAAGGTGAATTCTTTCCCGTTGTACATTCCGGTAATGGCTAATTGTTTACCTACAAACTCGGTATTTCTTAATAAGGTATCCAAACTTACAATGGGACCCGATCCTGAAAGAACCGTTCTTCCGCCGTCTTCAACTTTGTATGAGTAGGCGTTAATATCTCCAAATTCAACGGTGGCAAAACTAAAGGTTCCTTGTTCGCCGTAGTAGTAATTCGGTCTGATAGTAAGTGCGGACGCAATGGTGGGATAGTCAACATTTACGAGGTAGTAAAATTCTTTATTCAAACCGCCCGTTTCTCCGGTGGCTTTTACCGTAACCCGGATGTAAAATGTACCGGTTTGTTCAATTGATTCTTTAATAAAAAGGATGAATGTCGTTCCTCTTCCACCGGCAGTAGCTTTTGCAAAATCTTCTTTTTTAGGTTTTTGATAAAAGTTTTTACACTCACGTATTTTTTGAAGATTCGCATCAAGCAAGTCTATCGTATAATCTATCCGAAGAATATTACCTAAAGCGAAGGGAGGGACATCAAAATTTTGAAATGCTGCGGCATTAATAGTGTCCCGTACATCTACTTTTTGAGCTAACGAAAAAGTAGAGATCAACATTGCGAACAGAAAAAATAATACTCGTTTCATACCACTCTCTTTGATTTAATCAAAGTTATTACTTATTGACCAATTAATTTGTGCACTAAATCAAAAATTATAAAAATATTTATCATAATCCCTAGTTAGGGGATTATGATAAATAAAAAAAAGAAAGAACTAACTAATAAACCTCAATTCCCTTTGAGACTTTACCGCCCTGACGTTTAGCGCTGATGGAGAATGATTCAACAGGACTTTTGGCAGTCTTCTGTTCACCAACCATTTGCTTTAACGCTTCAAGTAAAAATTCCGGTAAATAACTTGGGAGTTGTCGTTCAACTTTACAATACGCTCTAAACTGGAAATCGCCGGCGGTTTCTATTTTACCAACTAATTTTCCGTTCCCATCATCAGAACGAACAAGTTTAAATGCGTCATTTCCATTTTCAACATTTAAACCTCCGGAGGGCCAGCCCGCCGGAGTATTGGAACCGGGAGCCACATCAACATGAAACTCAACCGATTTTTTTTCTTCATCAGATACCAAGCCGATGGGAGTTAAAACAACAACAACTTCTTTATTTTGAGGATCGCCAAGGTTAAAGTCTGTCTTTGCCTGCGGGATGGCAAGCAACAACGGACTTTTATAAGAGGTAGCCATACTACTCAACATTTTGTGCCGAACTTCGTTCTGCGCCTCCTCATACTCATCTCGCTCTGTGATAACAACTAACAATTCAGTAAGCAAAACGAGATAGAGGATAAAATAAACTAAACTCTTTTTCATTTTTATTCCTCTATGTTATTAAGCTTTAAAACTTTGTTTCAATTCATTCATCGTTTTCATGTATTCGTTTCTGATACCGGTTATTTTTTGAGTTAAACCGGCAATTTTTTCAACGTACACGTCAATTCCTTTTAGTTCTTCCATTGCGGTGGCTCTAAAGGTATCGGCTTTATATGTCAATTTTACTTCATTCACAGCGGTTAAATATTCTTTGTTCATGTGGGCAAGCCGTTTTGAGATCTGAGTCATTTTTTCTACGTAGTCGTCAATAACTTTTAGATCTTCATACGCAATGCCTTTTAATTGAGAAAGTTCTTGCTTGATTGTTGTTACATCAAGTCCAAATTTTTCAACAGACTTTGTGCTATGTTCAGGAACAGAACCATGGCTTTCTTCCGGTGTGAAAAACGTGACCATTGATAAAACAAGTAACAAGAAAAATTCGAGGAAGAGCGCCATCATTACCCAGTTCGGATCAATTTTACCATCTCCCCCTAAAAGAAATTTTGGAACGATTGCTATTTTACCGGCAACAGAACCTAACCCTCGAAGACCAACGATAATGATCAGAACCGCGGCTCCCATGTACACAATACCTTGTACATTGTTTGCATAGTTGGGAATAACGGTATGAACCATCCACTTGCCAAAAGAGGTTTTTGGTGTATTAGCAGTTTTGTTTGGTGTACTCACTTTTTTTCTCCTTACGTTAATTGATAAAGAATGTTTGACTGAAAAAATTCTTCGTAACTTGAAAGCGCACTAAATTTTAGCCTTCGTAAAAAATATCGTTATTAAGGTTAAAATTCTCTTAGAATAATTTAATTGAATACTCGGGAACAAGTTTATGAAAAATATTTTAATATTTCAATAACTATTTAAATTATTTTTAATTTTTCTTTTCTTCAAACCAGGAGAAGAATTCACGCAAAGCTTCACGTCTTTCAGACGGTACGTAGTTAAAATTTATTCCGCGGGGAGTTATCTCCCAGAATTCTTCATGCGTGGTGTTGAAAATGATATCTTTCACTTTTTCAATTCTGCTCGTCGGTTCAACGGTCATATCTTGATGAATGATCCTTGCTAATTCCTTATCTCCTTTTAAAAGATAATACCCGGCTAATTTCACTTGTGCAATTCTGACACCGATAAGTGAAATTTCTTTTGTGTCTATTCCCTTCCCTTTGGATTCCTCAATCGGTTCATCAAGTTGAAGAAACTGCATCAACAGTGTTTTATAATTTGCAACTTTCAAATCGTACGCCACTTCATTCAATCTGCATAAATCATGAGCCGCAGTTTCAAGGATGAATAATACCTGGTTTTTATTTGCTTCTTGCCCATAGTATCTGAAATAAAATGCTATCTTTTCAACTTCAACCGGATTTTGAACCAGCAATTCTTCCGCAACCATCCGGTAATGTTCAAGCGTATTAAAAGCCGACCGCGGATCTTTTTCTCGTATGGCAATCCGAAGATACGAATTAAAATATTGGAAGGAACATGTTAATGCGCCTGTATCCTTCATCTGTATCGCTTTGATTGCAATTAGCTCGGAGTTAAGGAGAACACCGGAGGCTACATCCCGAAGCGTCATTCTGGAATTATTAAAAACTAATTCGAACAGTCCGAATATCTTTCTTTCTATAAGAACCTTTTGTTCTTCAATTTGGTTCATTACGTAAGAAGAATAACTCGAAAAGTCGGGATCGAAATATTCAGTGCCGGAAAGTTTGAACCACTCAGCCGGCAGTTTATCTTTTCTATTTAAATACTCTTCCACAATTTCGCGCAGCGCATTTATACACAAAAGCGTTACCGCCCGATCATTTTGAAATACGGAATTAAGAGCAATATCTCCGAAGAAGTTAATGTTTTGCGTTAATTTTTCTTTCGCTTTGATTAAATCTTTTTCTTTGCCCGATATAACATTGTCGAGAAGTTTAACCGACCTAATCTTAACGTACGAAAGAAAATTATTCGGACTAAGAAAATTGAATACATAATTGAAGTGAGGAAGTACAATCATCAAACTTAAAATGATCAACACCAGATTGAATCCCACGCTGTACAGCGTAACGAAATCCGATCTAACCGTATTGGTAACCAAAATTGTATTTACGCCGGTTATGATAAATAAGCCGATGACAAAAATATTTTTTTTATCATCAACAAATAGATCCATGATTTTGGAAGAATATTTTGTAGCGGCTAATTGTACGATGATTGCCACTACCGTAATTTCAATACCGAGAATGGAGGTTACCAATTCTCCAAGTCCGCCCAACGTATTAGTTAATGTTCCAACATCACTGTTGAAATAGGCATAAAAAATTGTTTCCAGATGAGCTTTAAGGAGTAAAGAATCAATCCAGCGATTAAAAAAATAAACAGAAAAGCTGAACGCAAACGTAATGACAAGCGGTTTTATCCATGGGGAGGAATTAATTTCGGCAACTACAAGATTCTTTTTCATTAAATCCTAATAAAGTTTTCTCAAAAATATCATTTACGCAACATTATCCAAACAAAAATATTTTGAAATCCAGAAAAAAAACTTTAGATTTGCACAAAATTTATTAACCTTTAATTCTATCCCGAGAGATAGAAAAGGACAACATGAAAAAAATATTTATCACTATAATTAAAAAGGACCTCTGCGGCTTTTAGCCAAAGAGGATTTTTTGTATATGGACATCAAAGCAAAAATTATTGATGAAGTTGGGCTTAACCGAATCATCACTCGTTTTACTCATGAAATAATTGAGCGGAATAAAGGTTCACAAAATCTGACGTTAATGGGAATGAAAACCAGAGGTGAATTTCTCGCAAAACGCATTCATGAAAAAATTAAGGAAATTGAAAACGTCAATATTCCAATTGCCATCCTTGACGTTACGTTGTACCGTGACGATTTTAGGATGAGATTAAAACAGCCGCAGGTTTCCGTCTCCGATATTACATTCGACATCAACGAAAAAAATATTGTACTTGTTGATGACGTTTTGTACACCGGAAGAACCGTCCGCTCTGCAATGAGCGCTATTATGGATTTAGGCAGACCAAGCTCAATCCAGCTTTGTGTTTTAGTTGATCGCGGACATCGAGAACTTCCGATTAGCACCGACTACGTTGGTAAGAATATCCCAACCTCCATCAATGAAGAAGTTAAAGTTAAATTAAACGAAGTTGACGGCGAGGATGCCGTCTATTTAGTAGAAGAAAAATAAAAGGAAATTAAAATGCCTCTTTCAAGCAGACATTTATTAGGATTAGAAACTACTCCCAAAGAAGACATTAAATTAATTTTGGATACGGCTACAACTTTTAAAGAAGTGTTAGAACGCCCGATCAAGCGCGTGCCTACGCTGCAAGGTAAAACCGTCGTAAATTTATTTTACGAAAATTCCACCCGCACAAGAATTTCATTTGAACTTGCCGAAAAAAGACTTTCTGCCGATGCCGTTAATTTCGCCGTTTCAACCAGTAGCGTTTCTAAAGGAGAAACTTTTAAAGATACGATTAAAAATATTGAAGCGATGAAAATTGATATGGTGGTAGTTCGCCACGCGGCAGCCGGAACGCCTCTTTATCTTACGCAGCTTTGCGATTCGCATATTATTAATGCGGGAGACGGCATTCACGAACATCCAACGCAAGGATTGCTCGACATGTATTCCATCCGCGAGAAGCTTGGAAAACTTGAAGGAGTAAAAGTTTGCATCGTTGGAGATATTGCCCACAGCCGCGTTGCGCTTTCGAATATTTTCGGATTGAAAACGATCGGCGCAGAAGTTTCCGTTTGCGGACCGGCTACCATGATTCCGCACAGCATCAAAGAGCTTGGTGTAAAAGTATTTCACAATATTGATGAAGCCATCCAGGAAAATGACGTGCTCAATATTTTAAGAATTCAACTTGAAAGAAAAGCGCGCAGCAACTTCCCTTCTCTTAGAGAATATCATCGCTTTTACGGAATTACAAATGACCGGCTTGAAAAAAACGGAAAAGATATTTTAATCCTTCATCTCGGACCAATAAACCGGGGAGTTGAAATTTCTTCCGAGGTTGCCGACGGAAACAAACAAATTATTTTGCAGCAGGTAACCAACGGTGTTGCCGTGCGCATGGCTGTTCTTTATTTATTAGGAACTCAAAACTAAGGAAATTGAAAAATGAAAATCGCTCTTAAAAATTGCCATCTCATTCATCCACTTCAAAAAATAAATAAAAAAGCCGGTCTTTTGCTTGAGGATGGAATCATCTCCAAAATTGGAAATCTATCCGCAGAAGATTTGAAGAACGCGGAAGTATTTGATTTAAAAGATAATTTCATCGCTCCCGGATTTTTTGATATGCACGTGCATCTGCGCGAGCCGGGGCGCGAAGATGAAGAAACCGTTCTCACCGGATGCGATGCAGCCGCTCAAGGTGGATTTACCGGTATTGCTTGCATGCCTAATACGGAACCGGCGTTGGATTCTGCCGAAGTTATTTCATTAATAAAAGATAAAGCAAAAAATCATTTAGTTGAAGTTTTTCCCGTTGGCGCTGCAACCGTTGATCGCAAAGGTGAAGTGCTTTCGCCCATGGCGGAATTGTATGATGCCGGCGCTGTCGGTTTTTCGGATGACGGCGTTGCAATTAAAACCGCTCGGATTTTGAAAACTGCTTTGGAATATTCAACCATGTTTGATGTTCCGATAATTGAACATTGCGAAGATGATTCGCTCGCAGGCGGCGCAATGAACGAAGGCGTTACTTCTACATTTTTAGGACTTCCGCCAATTCCTTCCGTTGCGGAAGATTTAATAGTGATGCGCGATATTTTAATGGCTGAATACACCGGTGGAAAAGTTCACATTGCACACATGAGTACAAAAAAATCTGCGCAAATGGTTCGAGAAGCAAAAGCAAAAGGAATCCGCGTAACTTCCGAAGTTTCACCGCATCATTTTACATTAACCGATGAAGCGGTTAAAGGATACAACACCAACACAAAAATGAATCCCCCGCTGCGGACGCAAGAAGACGTTGAAGCAATGCTGGAAGGTTTGCGAGACGGAACGATTGATTGCATTGCCAGCGACCATGCGCCTCATTCGCTTGAAGAAAAAGAGATGGAATTTGAATACGCACCGAATGGAATTGTCGGGCTTGAAACGCAAATCGGTTTGGCATTAACCGAACTGTATCATAAAAAAGTTTTAACAATTGAACAAGTGGTTGAAAAATTTGGCATCAATCCGAGAAAAATTCTAAATCTTCCAATTTGCAATTTTGAAGTTGGACAGGAAGCGAACTTTACCATTTTTGATGCGAATGAAATTTGGTCGGTGGATATTTCTCAGTTCAAATCGAAATCAAAAAATTCTCCATTCAACAAAAGATTGCTTAAAGGAAAAGCAACCGGCGTAATCAACAAAAAGAAAATGATTTTAAACGGAAAATCACAAGAGCTATAAATTGAATTTAGCGTGAGGTTTCTTTTAAGCGAAGAAACCTCATCCGATTTAGAATGTTGAAATAAAATTCAGAGAAAAGTTTTTTTGCGCAAGCGGATTAGGATCAGCATCGAAGTAGAAATTCCAGCTTGTCTGCTGCTCTAAGTTTTTATTATACGCTACCACAGAGCGCACGGCATTGATAATGCTTGCCAGCCGGTTAATGAGCATTGCCCCAACAACAAACTGCAAATTATTGTACGCCCGCTGGCTGGAAAGCCACATGCCGCGGTATTCGCGCCGCTGCGTTTCGGATTCCCATTTCCAATTCATATTATTTTTATCAAACATTTCTGAAAACCGCTGCTCAAGCGCTTTTTCGTCATTGTACTGATCAATATTTTTATAATTTCCGATCGTTGCAAAGTAATCATCATTTTTACCATTAGGAGAAACGCCGCCGTACGTTTTTGCAAATGATTTATAACTCTCTTTTTTCCAATCGCCAAAAGAATTCACTCCAAAATAAACGCCGATAAGCGCCGCGTCGGTAATGGTAAAATATTTTCCGGATTCGTAATTGTTGGCGTAAAGCTCTCCCATGCCGGGCAGCAAAACAGAATATAAAATTGCGAGTCCAACATTTTTCTTTGCTGGAGTTGTTTCAAAAAACTCTTTATTTATTTTAGGTGGATTGTCCACTTGTATTCCATAGCCGGAAACAAACTGAAATGAACTGGAGTTTTTACTTTGCCCAAAACTTATATCTATTTGGAGAAGAAGAATTATCAAGAAGAGAGAGAAAATATTTTTCATTTTTTTACTTTGAAATTATGGTTCAAACAGCTAACCGTTCAACGGAAAAATTTTCCCCTTCAATGGAGGCGTTACAATAATTTCCGAAAACTTTGTTTATGGTTACTTCACAAAACTGATTTTGCAACTTGTGATCAAACGGATGAAATACCCGGATGTAATTTGATGTAAAGCCTTTAATAATGCCGTTGTCGTCGGCTTCTTCAAAAAGGACTTGCTCATGCTTTCCGACAAATTTGCTGTGGAATGCAAATCTTTTTTTATCGCTTAAAATGCGCAGCAGTGAGCTTCTTCTTTTTCGTTCTTCGTGATTTATTTTTCCGGGTAACAAAATTGCTTTGGTGTCTGGGCGTTCCGAGTAATTGAAAACGTGCAAATAGGAAACCGGTAACTCATTCAAAAAATTATACGTCTCTTGAAAATCAGTTTCTGTTTCACCCGGGAAACCGGTAATAATATCAACGCCGATTCCTATTTCCGGATTCATCTTGTTCAATTTTGAAATAAGGATTTTATAATCTTCCGTTGTGTAACGGCGCTGCATAAGACGAAGAATTTTGTCGGTTCCGCTTTGCAGAGGAATGTGAAAATGGTTGCACAATTTTTCAGTTGATAACGCAAGTGAAATGATTTCATCGGTTAAAAGATTTGGTTCTATTGAACTGATGCGAATCCGAAAATCTCCTTCAACTTCAACTAATTTTTTTAGAAGGCGATAAAAATCCAGCTCAACGGATTTGCCGTAGTCGCCAACGTTCACGCCGGTTAAAATTATTTCTTTATATCCTTGCGCAACAATTGATTGAAACTGTTCCAAAACTTTTTCGGGCGCTAAACTGCGGCTTGCACCGCGCGCCAACGGAATTGTGCAGTAGGTGCATTTATAATCGCATCCATCTTGAATTTTAAAATATGCACGGGTTCTTGAATCAATATCTGTTGATGATGCAAGTCCGAAATTATGATCAAGTTCATCTTTGGAGGAAGTAAAAATGCAGGCAAGTTCTTTCTTTTCAAAATCGGAGAGATAGGAAAAGAGATCGAATTTTTCATTGCTGCCGAGAACCGCGTCAACGCCTTCAATTTGAGAAATTTCTTCTGGACGAAGTTGCGCGTAGCATCCCGTAACAATAACAAATGCTTCCGGGTTTTGCCTAAGTGCGCGGCGGATAACCTGGCGGCATTCCTTTTCTGCATGTTCGGTAACGGAACATGTATTCAAAACATACACGTCAGCATGATCGGAAAAATCAACCGCGGAAAAACCGCGCGTAGTAAATTGTTTTCCGATTGCTGCTGTTTCTGAAAAATTTAGTTTACAGCCTAACGTATGTAATGCAACTTTTTTGTTCATATTTAAAACGGTAGAGACATGACGTTAGTCGCCATGTCTCCACTTTAATTTACCATTTGATCTTACTTATCAGAATTAATCTTGTACCGGTTTAGGAGGAGCAAGGCTTTCTTCCGGAAGTTCGAAGTTCGGGAAATCTGCCGAGTTCACGGTAATGGTATCTGCGGTCATAACATCTTGCGGAGTCATTTTTTCGAGTTTATGCGAAGTAATGTACTCTTGAATAACCGCTTCTTCTTTATCTTTTAAGTAACCTAACGCGCTCAAGACGATCTTTTTATTTTCTTTATCGAACTCAATGACTTCCAAATCAATTTGAGTATCAATAGGAAAATGAACGGTGAGATTTTTGATCTTTGCGGTTGAAAGATGGCTTGTTGGTACAAATCCATCAACGTCAAGCGGCAGTTCAACAATCACGCCTTTTTCTATGATGCGAACAACTTTTGCTTGTGTTTCAATTCCAACTGCATACGATTTTTCAAACGTATCCCAAGGATTATCTTGAATTTGTTTGTGACCGAGAGAAATTTTTCTCTGTTCAACATCTACGGAAAGAACGAGCACTTCAATGCGTTCTCCTTTTTTAACAACTTCCCCGGGGTGGCGGATTTTCTTTGTCCACGATAAATCGGAGATGTGAATAAGCCCGTCAACGCCAGGTTCAAGTTCAACAAATACTCCGAAGTTGGTAAGATTGCGTGCAATACCGTGGTGTTTTGAACCAACAGGATATTTCTGCATCAGCTCCTGCCATGGATCCGGTTCGAGCTGTTTAATTCCGAGTGAAATTTTCTTTTCTTCTTTATCAAGGCTAAGTACAACCGCTTCAATCAACTGCCCCATTGCAACTACTTGCGACGGATGTTTGATGTGCTGCGTCCAGCTCATTTCGGAGTTGTGAATTAATCCTTCGATTCCTTTTTCGATTTCGATAAACGCGCCGTAATCCGTAAGTGAAACAACTTTACCGGAAACTTTTGTTCCGATTTGTAATTTCTCTTCGATATTTTCCCAAGGATGCGGGAGAAGTTTTTTCAAGCTGAGAGAAATTCTTCTCTTCTCTTCATCAAAATCGGTAACAACAACATTGATAATTTCATCAAGTTTAACAACTTCGTTCGGATGATTGATTCTTCCCCAACTTAAATCTGTAATGTGAATTAAACCGTCAACGCCGCCGAGATCAACAAATACGCCGAAGTCGGTAATGGCTTTAACTGTTCCTTCAAGGATTTGACCTTTTTCAAGTTTGTCGAGAATTTCTTTCCGCTGATCAGCCATTTCTTCTTCAACAAGAACTTTGTGCGAGACAACTACGTTCTCTGTCGGAATGTTGATTTTAACAACTTTGAAATCCATCATTTTACCAACGAAGGCATCAAAATCGCGGATCGGACGAACATCAATTTGCGAACCCGGTAAGAATGCTTCCATTCCCATAAGGTCAACAACCATACCGCCTTTAATTCTGCGAACAATTTTACCTTGAATAATTTCGCCGGTATCATGGGCGCGGACAACTTTCTCCCAAATTCTGAGGAAGTCTGCGCGTCTTTTGCTAAGTACAAGATTTCCCTCTTGGTCTTCAACGCTTTCGAGAACTACTTCAATTTCAGCGCCGATTTTGATCGGCTCATCAACTGAAAATTCGTCTTTTGGGATTTGCCCTTCTGATTTGAATCCGACATCAATAATAACGGTGTCATGTTGAATTCTTACGATAGTACCTTTGATGATTTCGCCTTCTTTTACATCGCGGAAGGAATCTCCGTACATTTTAGAGAGGGCGGAAAATTCTTCTTGAGAATATTCTTCTTCATGAAAGAATTTTTTTGCGCTGTTGAACTCATCAAGGAGTGATTTTTTTTTCTTTTCGGACATTTAGCCTCCAAAAAAATAATTATCCATTCTTATTTTCCAAGTCATCAAATGAAAATAAAAACAGTTAATTTAGTTTTACATTATTGATTAACGATGACTTATAAACTTTTTACTTTTTAATTTCTAAATTTTTCCAATTTTCAATTACACTTTTCATTTCTTCCATCACCCACTGGGGTGTAGAAGTTGCGCCGGTGATCCCAACGGTTTGTGCATCGGCAAACCAGGTAAAATCAATTTCTTCAGTAGTTTCAACAAAAAAAGTTTTGGGATTTTCTTCTTTTGCTATTGCAAACAGCACTTTTCCATTACTACTTTTTTTACCGGCAGTAAAGATAACAACATCATTTGAAAGGGCAAACTCCCGGAGCTTTTTTTCTCTGCCGGAAACTTGACCGCAAATGGTATCTTTTGCATGAAATTCTACCGCTTCTTCTTCAATTGTACCGATAACAAGTTCTTTCACTTTTGCTTTTAATGCCGATGCAATTGAAGCAAAAGTCTCTTTATCCATCGTAGTCTGTGAGAAGAGAACTGTCGGCAGAGATAAATCAACTTTCTCCAAAGCTTCGGCTTCATTCAAAATAATGATCGCTTTGTTTCCGGTTACGCCCGATAGTCCGATGACTTCAGCATGATCTTTTTTGCCGAAAATGACTACTTGATAATTTTTATCGACAAATTTTTTAATTCTTTCTTGCACTTTTGTTACAACCGGACAGGTAGCGTCAACCAATTCAATTCCGAATTCAACCGCCATTTTGTAAGTTGAAGGCGGCTCACCGTGTGCGCGGATAAGCACTTTGCTTCCCGCGGGAATTTTTTCAAAATCATTAACGGTAATCGTCTTTAGTCCAAGTTTTTCTAACCGGACAACTTCGGAAGCGTTGTGAATAACATCGCCGAGTGAAAATAAATTTGAAGAAGATTTTAATTCCTTTTCTGCAAAATCAATTGCCCGAACAACGCCCCAGCAGAATCCGGCAAATTTATCTACGGTTACTATCATTGGGTGTTCCCATTTTACTTTATTCCCCCATATTGTTCAGCAACTTTTGTAACTGCATTATAAATAAAGTTCACTTGCTCTTCAATGGTTAAAGAAGATGTATCCACAATAATTGCGTCATCTGCTTTTTGCAATGGGCTTTCGGTTCGGGTTGAATCAATGGTATCACGGTTCAACAGACTTGCTTTTACAATTTCTTCAGGGATGTGTTTCCCTTTTTCTTTCATTTCTTTGGCGCGTCGTTTTGTTCGTTCATCAATGGTTGCGGTAAGAAAAAATTTCACATCCGCATTTGGAAAAACAACGGTGCCGATGTCTCTTCCTTCCATAACAATTCCTCCTAAAGCGCCTATTTTTCTTTGTTTATCTACCAAAATTTGACGGACTTGTTTTATTTTGCTCACATCACTTACTTTGCTGTTCACGTCATGCGAGCGAATTTCCTCGGTAAGTTCAACGTTATTTGCAAAAACGCGCGAGTTTCCGTTTTGATAGATCAGTTCAATTTCGGTTTCTTTTAGGAGATCAACAACTGCCGCTTCATTTTCTACAATGTTGTTTTTTAAAGATAAAAATGTGATTGCCCGGTACATGGCACCGGTATCTAAATAGAGGTACTTAAGCTTATTGGCAAGAAGTTTTGCGGTGGTGCTTTTTCCCGAACCGGCAGGTCCATCGATTGCGACAATTAATTTTTTAGACATCGTGTGAAAAGTTACGCAATTATCAAAAATTTTACAATTTTTCTTTCGATAAAACTGCCGTTTTAATAGACTTCTTTTCCGCCAAGTTCATTTTTTATGTAGGAAATAACTTTGTTGCCGCTGAGGTCAATTTTTGCAGTGGAATCAGCCGATTTTTCACCGGTTTCTTCGTCATGTTCTTCCAAATCGATGAAATTAAACTTCAATTTTGCGCCGAAAATCTCGTTGGCTTTCTGGCTGAAATAATCGTGATGCTTACGAACAACATCCTTTCCAAAATCATCATTTAAGTGAACATTTAAGGTTTGCTCATTCAAGCTAACGGGAGAAATTTGTCCCATAATTTTTCCCAGAAGCAGCTTTTTCTCCTGAGTAATTGTCGAAACAAAACTCTCCCATTGATTAACTATTGAATCAAAATTAAACAAACCGTTCTGCGGATGGAGAGTTACTTTTTCAACCGATTTTTTTAAGACCGGTTCGCTGTTTTCCAGCTCGTTTTTAACATACGGTTCTCGAACTTGAGTTCCGGTTTTTTTTTCAACATGAAGTTTTGGTTCTTCTTGCCTTATTTCGGAAGGAGAAGTTTTTTCATCTTCAACATAGTTTTGAAGTTGAGCAAATTTTCCCGAATTAACCATTTCAACTAACTGAGAAATTGTAAGCGTTGATTCCAACCCGATTACAAAGCACAAAGCCATTTCGATTTTGAGTTTGTAATTTGCCGCATAGCGCAGTTCGGCAGCAGTTTTGGTTAGCAGATTGATAATCCGTATCAAATCGTTTTCCGTAAATACATTTCTGTTGGTTTGATAGCGGTCTTTAAACACTTCGGCAGTTTCGATAAGAGAAGTTGTGCCGGAAATTTGCACGGTTAAAATATTTCTGAAATGTTCGAGCAAGCCTTCAAGAAAATCTGTGAAGCTCCAACCATTTTGATAAATTTTTTCTGCTACGGAAAAAGCTGTCTGATAGTTTTTCGTTTTGATTGCATCTGAAACATTGAAGTATAATTCGTCATCAATAAAATTGAGAATTTTAATTACCGTTTCATACTCAACGGTATTACCGCAGAACGCCACTACTTGATCGAAGAAGCTTTCGGCATCGCGCAAACCGCCGTCCGATTTTTTTGCAATGAGCGTAAGCGTTTTATCATCAATTACAATCTTCTGATCTGCGGCAATTTTATTTAACAGCGTTTTGATTGTGTGAATATCAATTCTTCTAAAATCATACCGCTGGCAGCGCGAAATAATTGTTAAAGGAACGCGGTGAATATCAGTGGTAGCAAAAATAAAAATGGTGTGCGATGGCGGTTCTTCCAGTGTTTTAAGCAATGCGTTGAAAGATTCTTTCGTAAGCATGTGAACTTCATCGATGATGTAAACTTTATATTTTCCTTTTGTTGGAGTATATTTTACCGAATCGCGAAGCGTGCGGATGTCGTCAATTCCACGGTTTGAAGCGGCGTCAATTTCAATAATGTCCAGCGATTGCGTTGACTGGATTGACGTGCACATTTCGCACTTATTACAAGGTTCGGCGTCTTTCGGATTTTCACAATTCAACGCTTTGGCAAGAATGCGGGCGGTAGTGGTTTTGCCAACGCCCCGCGGACCGGTGAACAAAAAAGCGTGCGCGACACGTCCGTTTTTAATTCCGTTTTTCAGCGTGTTGGTAATATGCTCTTGCCCAACAACTTCATCAAAAAGCTGGGGGCGATATTTTCTTGCTGTTACAACAAATGACATGTAAATTCCTGTTCCTTATTTCCTAATAATATAAACCATCAACTTTTTATTCATCCTTAATTGCTTCAGATAGAAGAAACGCAGATAAAATGCTCTTTTTCAAGTGAAATAGTACTTTATCATCAATTTTTGCGTAAAATTCTGCGTAATATTTTTTTGTTTACGCAGAATATTTCATCCAATTAATTTCCAGTATCCTTTTTTCTTCTCACCAATAAATTCAATTAAGCCGTCTCTTTTAAGAGGTCTTAAAATATTATAAATTTTGTTCCTATCCGATAAAGAAAATAATGCCATAAAATCCGATAGTGTAGCTTGCTGATGTTTTGCTAGAAATAGTATGAGAATTTCTTTCTGTTTTGCCAAGAGATTTCTTTTTTCACTATTTCCAACAAGTATCTCATTCGAATAAAATTGATTTGAAAAAGAATAATCTTCTTTCCCTTTTCTACTTTTCTTAACGATTACAACCTGTTTAAGAAGTTGCGCAATTGCAACACTCCTGTTTTCTATATTTAATACTCCCCTTCTAATTTCATTAAGCGTTAAAAGTTGATCGATTGAAAGTTCAAGATTTTTTTTCGTTTTCAGGTTATGAATAAATTGTATAAAATTTTTATCCTGGATTTCGCCGCTTATTTTTAGAACTACTGAAAAGTTATCAGAGTCAGAATAATCAGGAAGAGGTTTTGATTCTTCAATCAATTTACGAAACATTTCGTCCGCTCCTTGACCGGAACGCTCAACAAGTCCGCACTTCTCAAAGACCTCGGCGATTCGTCTATTGCGCGGATTTGTACGATACATAATATTTTCAGAAGTAATCCCTTCTGGAAATCCACCCGGGCTTTCGATCCGAATAGACTTTGGAAATAGACGAATAAAAACCGATGCAGGAGAGCGATAATCTCGATGACAAATGGCATTTAAAATTGCTTCCCTGATAACTTCTTTATCAAAATATGGGATATCATTAACAACAAATTTTTCTTGCAGATGATCCATACCGTTTCTTGAATTAATTAAATCCCACAACTTTTCTAAGATACCTAAAAATCCAATTTTAAAATTCTCTCTCAATTGATACCGAATATCGGTTTGAGCATTGCGATATTCAAAAATAATTTCCGCATTAGGTAAATAACATGCAAGTGCAGTCTTAGTCCCAAGTAAGATAATCGCGGCATACGTTAATTTATGATTAATAAGAAGTTCTGCGTCTGAAAGAAGCTGTTCAAGAGAACAAGTAAGGATTTTTTGGTTTTTAGATTTTTCATACCATAATGCACGAAAAATTGAAACTGCATAGTCAGAAAGATCATTTACTGAAGCATTATTACAGATTTGTGCGGAAAAGTCAAGAATTCTTGATTGATTTCTAATAAAGTCTAATTCGACAAGATTCAGTGGAACTAATGATTCGCCATCTCTGCCATAAAAATGCCCCTTCCAACTAACCGGAATTCCTTGTTGGGCTGGATATATTTGAAACAGAACTACTCTGCCTTCAAGCAAGTTCAGTTCGTATATTTCTTTAAATGTAACATTGCAATTTGTATGCTGAGCAATTTCTTGCTTTAATGATTGCAATGAATTTGGATTGCGGCGGTAATTAGTTCCAACTATACAATGATTGTTATCTACACCGAAAATGATCCAACCAAAATCAAGGTTTTTCAGATTAGTCTCATTGCTTAAGGCGGAAAAATATTTCCCAATTTTTTCAAACGAATAATCTTCAACAGCTGATTTAAACTCAACCCATTCAGTTTCACCGGGTAAATTTCTAAGTTCGGAAAGTTTTTGAATTAATTCTTGTTGCGTCATAATTCTTTAATTTCATTAAATGCTACTTAATAAAAATTTCTTCCGCTAAAAACTTACACAAATCTTCCAAATATTTTCTATCGGTTTCGTTAAAGGCGTTGTATTGATAACTGTCCAAATCCAGCACACCGATGAGTTCATTGTCTTTTACTATTGGAATTACTATTTCAGAATTTGAACCGCTATCGCAAGCGATGTGCCCGGGAAATTCGTTTACGTCTTTTACAATGATAGATTTTTTAGTTGATGCCGCAGCGCCGCAGACACCGGTTCCCAGTGCAATTTTTGTACACGCAACTTTCCCTTGAAAGGGTCCGAGATAAAGTTGATTTCCATCAAAAAGATAGAAGCCGACCCAGCTTATTTTCTCAAACGTTTGTTTCAATGCTGCGGTGCAATTGGAAAGATTCGAAAGCAGCAGTTCATCTTTTGTAAGAAGAAATTTTATTTGAGAAAGCAACGAACGATATTTTTCTTCATCGGATAAACCGGAAAATATTTTAAACTCTTCCGCCATCTATTTTTTCTTTTTGGTGATTACTTTTTTCTCTGCTGCCGCCGGCTTTTTCTTTTGTGCCGTTTTCTTAAAAACGTATGGAAGCGCTTCCTCAATTCTTTCAATAGGAATAATCGTTAATCCGTCTTTCACCTTTGGAAAAATTTCTTTCAAATCGATTTCGTTTTCCTTTGGAATAAGCACGGTCTTAATATTACTTCGTTTTGCGGCGATAAGTTTTTCATTTAATCCGCCGATTGGTAACACTTTGCCCCGCAGCGTAATTTCACCCGTCATCGCAACGTCTGAAGAAGTTGGTTTTCCGGAAATTGCCGAGAGCATCGCCATCACCATTGTTATACCGGCAGAAGGTCCATCCTTTGGAATTGCCCCTTCGGGAAGGTGAATGTGAATTTCTTTTCCTTTAAAAAATTGTTCCTGGATGCCGAGTTTTTTTGCGTTCGAACGGATGTAGCTTAATCCGGCTTGAGCAGATTCTTTCATCACGTTGCCGAGCTGCCCGGTAAGCGAAAGCCTCTCCTGTCCCGGCATAATGGTAACATCTACTTCCAAAATTTCACCGCCTACGCTCGTCCAGGCTAAGCCTGTAGTGCTTCCAATTCTATTTTCTTTTTGAATGGTTTGTCTTTTAAATCTTGGCACTCCAAGGAACTCTTCAACTTTTTTCTCATCAATTATTAACGGCTTAGAAGGCTTTGCACTGTTGCCGTTGCTTGAATTTCGTACCACAATTTCTTTTGCAGCTTTTCTGCAAAGCGATGCTAATTCTCGTTCAAGATTTCGCACACCGGATTCTCTTGTGTAACCGGAAATAACTTTTCTGATCGCTTCTTCTCCGATCTTCACATTTTTGTCCTCAAGTCCGTGCGCTTTAATTTGTTTAGGTAGCAGATGCCGTTTTGCGATTTCTAATTTATCAAACTCGAGATAACTCGGCAGTTCAATTATTTCCATTCTATCTTGCAACGGCAGCGGAATGGAATAACGAATGTTTGCCGTTGTAATAAACATAACTTGGGAAAGGTCGTAATCAACTTCAAGGTAATGATCCTGGAAGGTATGATTTTGTTCGGGGTCAAGAACTTCGAGCATCGCCGAAGAAGGATCGCCGCGAAAATCGTTGCTGATTTTATCTATTTCATCAAGGAGAATTAATGGATTCACAGTTCCCGCGCGTTTCATGGCGTGAATAATTTTGCCGGGCATTGAACCGATATACGTTTTTCTGTGCCCGCGAATTTCGGCTTCATCCCGCACACCGCCAAGACTAATGCGGACAAATTCTCTACCAATTGCACGCGCAATGGATTTGCCGAGAGAAGTTTTTCCAACTCCGGGAGGTCCAACAAGACAAAGGATTTGACCGCGCATTTGCTTAACCAAATTGAGTACGGCAATGTGTTCAATAATTCGCTCTTTCGGTTTTTCCAATCCGAAATGGTCTTCATTTAAAATATTTTCTACATGTTTTATATCCAAATGATCTTCAGATTTTTTATGCCACGGAACATCGATTAGCCAATCCAAATAATTTCTGATAACCGTAAACTCGGGCGACATTGGAGGAATTTTCTGAAGCTTGTTTAGTTCTTCCATTGCAGTGTCGTTGGCAAGTTTTGGCATTTTTGCCTTTTTAATTTTATCACGAAGTTTGCTTACCTCTGAATTGCTGTCTTCATCATCGCCTAATTCATCTTGCAAAATTTTTATTTGTTCTTGGATGATAAATTTTCTCTGCGTCTTGCCGATATTTTCCTGCACCTTTCCGTCGATCTCTTTTTCTATTTTAAGAATATCAATTTCGGAGTTGAGGAGTTTTATCACTTCGTAAAATTGTTCTTTAATTTCTGTCTGCACTAAAATTTTCTGTTTCACTTCAAGCGATTGATTAATATTTGCCGCGGCGTAAAAAAGTTTTCTATCGGGTTCTTCGATCGCTTCAAACGCATTAATCGCTTCGGAAGGAATGTTCCGGTTGATCTTTACATATTCTTTGAATAAACCAGTCATCTGCCGTACAAGTGCTTTCATCTCGTGGTCATTTTCAATTTTCGGAAGGATCACTTCAATTTTCGCTTCAAAAAAATCTTTGTTTTCGGTAAACTGCATTATCCTTCCTTGAAGCAGACCATCAACTAAAATTTTCATCAATCCGTTCGGCAATTTTAATATTTGCACTATGCGGGCGATGGTGCCTTCTTTATAAATATCATCTTGCAGCGGGTCTTCTAAGTTGGATTTTTTTTGGCTCGAAAGGAAAATAAATTTGTCCCGGTCAACCGCCGCATTTGCTGCGCGGATGGATTGTTCCCTGCCCACCAGCACCGGAAAAATCATGTACGGGAAAATTACAATATCTCTTAAAGGTAAAACCGGAAGCGTTCCCGGAAGATTATCAATTAACAAATTCTCGTCTTTAGGTAAATTTTCAATTTCTACATTCACGTTCAAAAGTACTCCATTTTATCAAATTTTCGGAACGAAATATACCAAAAAATTGGTGAATGGTTAGGGCAGAAATGCCGGTTAGAGGTGGAAATCTTTTTCTTATCGCTCATTCGTAGTAATTTACAACCAACATTTTTTATTATTCGGAGATTTTATGATACAGGACTTGCTTACCGTTGCCAAAGAAGCGGGAGAAATTATTCGCGATGGTTTTGGTAAGAATTTTTCAATTGAATTTAAGACCAACGAATCAAATTTGGTTACGGAGATTGATAAAAAATCTGAAAAACACATTATTGATTTTGTAGCAAAAAAATATCCATCTCACAGTTTATTAACGGAAGAATCCGGCGAACACAATCAGCACTCAGAATTCGTTTGGGTGATCGATCCGCTTGACGGAACTTCCAACTTTGCGCATAGCCTTCCGATTTTTTCCGTCTCTATCGGTCTGCAGAAAAACGGCGTAACCATCGCCGGAGTTGTTTACGATGTCATGAGAAATGAAATTTATTCCGCCGAATTAGGAAGCGGCGCTTTTTGTAACGATGTGAAAATTTCCGTGAACCGAAATGATAATTTGCGGAGAAGTTTTCTTGTTACCGGATTCCCATACAACGTTGAAGAAAATCCCGATAACGCGATTGAAATTTTTATTGAAATGATTAAACGAACACGCGCAGTGCGGCGGCTGGGTTCTGCGGCAATTGATTTTTGCTACGTTGCCAAAGGCGTTTTCGACGGCTTCTGGGAAGTCCATCTTCACCCGTGGGATATTTCCGCCGGAAAATTACTTGTTGAAGAAGCCGGCGGCTTAGTAACCAATTTCAACGCAGACAAAATTGATATTTTTTCAAAACAGATTTTAGCGTCTAACGGCAAACTTCATCACCAACTAAAGGATGTAATAACGTTGGCGCAAAAGAAAACTTTACTTGGTTAATACCATCTTTTTTGTTTGCAGATACTTCCCTGCTCTCAATTGATAGAAATATGTTCCGCTTGATAACTTGGAGGCGCTGAACGGCACTGCATAACTTCCGGCAGATTTCTCATCGTTCACAAGTGTTGCAACTTCCGTTCCTAATACGTCAAAAACTTTTAATGTTACAAAACTATTTTCCGGAAGCTGGTACTTAATCTCGGTTACAGGATTAAACGGATTTGGATAATTCTGAAACAGCAAAATTGCTTGCGGAGAAAATTTTTCATTCTCCACACCTACTGTTCCCGAAGTTTTAAATGTGATTATCGTATCGTTCATCGGAACATTATTTATACTTTTCAAATTTTTTAATTGAATAGCGTACGTTGTTCCCGTTGCTAAAGTTGGAACGGTGATAAGTAGTTTTGATACATCATTATTTACGCCCCAAGTTACGCTTGTAGGATTTCCAACATTATGATCGAACGAAAAATTTTGTACTTGCACGGCAACGGTTGAATCAAGATAACGCGAAAAATCAATTAAGATAGAACCCAAATTCATCTCACTTACGGAGACAACAGACGGCGACATGGCGGTTTCCCATATTTCCGCTGCAAATTCCGGATGATCGATAAAAGGATTTCTATTTTTCTGAATTGTAAATATTGCATTGTTCCTATTTATTTCTTTTGCGCTCACGGTATCGAGCATATTCCATGAATAAAATAAATTAGCATACCAGGTTTTAAGATCAGCCTTTGTTGTTCCTTCGCTGGAAGACCATCCGCTATCTTCCAAATAATATCTTACCGACATATACATTGATGACCGCGCAAGATCGCCTTTGTAGGCATCAATCGGTTCGAACGCTACTCCAACGTATCCCGGAAATGTATTCGGTCCTAATTTACTTCCGTTAAGAGATTTCCATGTTGGTGTATTTACATTTCCGTAGGGATAATTGCTTCTCTCGCCGTTTACTTTTCCGTCGGTTGGATAAAGATGGAACATATCTGAATACATCGGCGTAAGATCATTGAACCAGCTTTTAGGCCATGAGTGTTCTCTGTTGTAACAATCTCCTTCGCCGCTATAACTGCCGCATTGTTTTGTAATAAAGGCAAATTCATACGGAGGCGTTCCGCCGGGAATATCGGAATAAATATCCCAAACTTTTCCATTTGCTTTTTTATCGGTGTTCTGAAAATACGTCCACAACGAAGCGTAACTAACCGACGTATGCCCTTTAATAATATTGTGAAGAGCCAAGCGTAATGCAGTACCGGATAATTTGTAAGCAGCTTGATAATAATCTCCGCCTAACGTTGAAGAAGAACTGAAATCACCATCGTTCCGACGAATAGAAACTTCGTCTCTGTTTATCGTTTGATTGTCTTGTGCAAAATTAAAATCGCCAAATAGAATAAAGAACGCCAGAGTCCCCGCAATTCTGAAAAGAGAAGAGGAAAAAACTTTCATGAACAGCACCTTTCTAACCAATAAATAAAGCATTGAAAAATTTTGGAGGACAAATCTACTACATTTCACTTCAATTAAAAATAAAAATTATTTTGTACCGGTTAATGGATTGACTTCACACACGTTGAGATTTTTTAACAACAAAAATTTGTACGGAACATGGTTAATTGATTATTATGGGAAGGAAGTTTATTCCAATTTTATTGAACAATACAAAAATTAAAAACACAATCATCCAAACAGAAATTACTCCGTCAATGCGAAAATATTTTATCATTCTACTTTTATTGCTCGCGCCTGCAATCGTTCTGCGAGCGCAAACACCAAATCATAACTGGAAGCCGCTGATTATTGATAATATACAGCGCCTTTGGTACGACCGCTCTCAACTCGATACAATTACAAACCCAAGTTTTGAAATATGGATTTTGGAGATGCACCGCCCCGCCCTTTCGCTTGAAGGAATTTCCGAAAATATTATGCGCACCAAAACGCTTTACATCGTTGATCTTCAACAATATAAATACGGAATTAAGCAGGTTGTCTATTACGATCCTTCCAATCAAATTATAAAAAGTTTCAAGTATGATACAACTGCCGGCTCGGAAGAGTACAAATATATTTTTCCGATAACGGAAAATTCCTTTATGCAAAAGTTGGTTGATGAATTGCTCAGAATAAGAAAACTTAAGGAATCGGTTAATTAGCAATGCCCTACGAAAACAAATTATATGTTAAAGAATCCGGTATTCACGGATTAGGAATATTCACTTCGGTGGCAATTAAAACCGGAGAAGAAATACTCGTAATTAAAGGGGAAGTAATCTCGGAAGAAGAATGCATCCGGCGTGAAGAAGATGAAAACAATGTTTACATTTTTTGGAACGGAGATACTTACATCGACGTTGCGAACACCGAAAAAATTAAATTCATTAATCATAGTTGTACTTACAACAGCGAAGTGCAAGACCGCGACGATGAGTCGCTCTGGCTTGTGGCAAGCAGAGATATTAATGCAGATGAAGAATTAGTGATTGATTACGGCTACGATGAGATTTATGAAACGTGTTCTTGCGATATTTGCATCATCGGAGAAGATGAGGCTGCGTAACCTCATCCCCGCCAACAATTCTTACTTCCGATTAATCATCGGACAATTTTTCTTCGGCACGTTTAGCGGCTAAGCGCGCGTTCTTTTTGTCCATATCCGTTAAATATTTTTTTCTGATGCGGATTGCTGTTGGAGTAACCTCAACATATTCATCGTCGGTAATCCATTCAATTGCTTGCTCAAGTGTGTGGATAAGCGGCGGTTCTAAACGAATTGCTTCATCAGCGCCGGAGGAACGCATGTTCGAGAGTTGTTTGGTTTTTGTTACGTTCACGCCCATATCGTTACTGCGTGAATTTTCTCCAACGACCATTCCTTCATAAACTTTTGTACCCGGTTCAATAAAAAAGACGGCTCTTTCTTGCAGTTTCCACATTGCATAAGCCGAAGCAACACCGCTTTCCATTGCAACCAAAGCGCCGCGCTGGCGTTGAATGATCTCACCTTTGTACGGTTCGTATGCATGAAAATTATGGTGAAGAATGCCGGTTCCTCTTGTGTCGTTTACAAATTCAGACCGGTAGCCGATCAATCCGCGCGAAGGAACGAAAAATTCCAACCGTGTATTCTGATTAAACGTTAGCATGTTTTTCATTTCACCTTTACGTTTACCCATCTTCTCAATTACGATTCCGACGTACTCTTCGGGAACGTCAATAATTACGTGTTCAATCGGCTCGGAAAGGACGTCAAGAATCCGTTTCATAATTACCTGAGGCTTGCTCACTTGCAACTCGTAACTTTCGCGCCGCATATTTTCAATTAAGATTGCAAGATGAAGTTCACCTCTTCCGCTCACTTTAAAGACGTCGGCTGAATCGGTTACTTCAACGCGAAGACTAACGTTGATCTTCAATTCTTTTGCAAGACGTTCAAAAAGATTTCTTGTTGTAACGTACTTCCCGTCAATTCCGGCAAAGGGAGAATTGTTCACAACAAAGTTCATGGTAATTCTCGGCTCTTCAATTGCAAGCGACGGAAGTTTTTCCGGTAAGCGTTTATCGGTAAGCGTATCGCTTATGTTGATATCTTCAATACCGGCAACGGCAATAATATCGCCCGCCGAAGCTTCCTTAATTTCAACGCGCTTAATATTTTCATACGCGTAAAGTTTTGTAATTTTTGCGTCGCTCCGTTCATCTTCATGAGTAATAAGAAGAACTTGATCTCCGATAGAAACTTTTCCGTGATGAATTTTTCCGATTCCAATTCTTCCCAAATAATCGTTATAATCAATTGCAGAAATAAGCATTTGGAAAGGAAGATCGGGATTTGCCTCAGGAACCGGAGTTTTTTCAATGATGAGATCAAGTAACGGAGAAAGATTTGCGCTTTCATCTTCAAGATGAATTTTTGCTATTCCCTGTTTTGCAATTGCGTAAACGTAAGGGAAATCAAGCTGCTCATCGGTGGCGCCAAGCGCAACAAATAAGTCGAATACTTCATTAAGCACTTCGTTCGGGCGGGCATCTTTTCTATCAATTTTGTTGATGACGACTATCGGTTTTATTCCCAGTTCAAGTGATTTTTTCAGAACGAATTTGGTTTGCGGAAGCGGTCCTTCAGCCGCATCAACTAAAAGCAGAACGCCGTCAACCATTAATAATGTACGTTCAACTTCACCGCCAAAATCGGCGTGGCCCGGGGTATCAATAATATTTATTTTATAATCTTTGTAAAAGACGCTTAAGTTTTTTGCAAGGATGGTAATTCCCCTTTCCCGTTCAAGATCGTTGGAATCCATAATTCTTTTTTCAACCTGCTGGTTTTCTCTCCAGGCGCCGGTTTGTCTAAGGATATAATCTACTAACGTTGTTTTTCCGTGATCAACGTGAGCGATAATTGCAATATTTCTAATTTTATCTAAGCTGAACAAAATGTACCTCTTTGTTTAAGTTTTCAGTCCGCCGCGGCGGATCGGTTATCAGTTTTCAGTAATTGGATGTTATTGTTGACAAGAAGTTTTGATGAGATTAATCGGAGATTACCTATTTTCAATAAACTTTTTTTGCGTCTAACTTTTCCACACAAGCGAATATTTTTATTTTTTCCCCTTTAATACACTCTCATCAATTTGAATTAACTATGCCGGATATTTAAAATATCTCCATCTTTAACGATGTATTCTTTTCCTTCAAGCCTCCATGCACCGGCTTCTTTACATTTGGCAAAAGAGCCGTGCGCAAGATATTCTTCGTAGTGAACCACTTCAGCGCGGATGAAACGGTCGTAAAAATCGGTATGGATTACTCCGGCGGCATCCTGTGCGGTCATATTTTTTTTGATCGTCCAGGCTCTGCATTCATCTTCTCCAACGGTAAAGAACGATTGCAGCCCGAGGAGTTCATAGCTTGTGCGTAATATTCTCACAAAAGCTGATTCTTTAATCCCGAAATCAGCTTTAAATATTTCGGCTTCTTCATCCGAAAGCTGTATCAATTCAAACTCAAATTGAGCGAAAAACGGGATGATGATCAGCGGATATTTCGCAAATTTCTTTTTGACCTCGTCAATAAATTTTTCAACTCCGTCTTTGGCATTTTCATCAAAATTGATCCCAATAATCAAAGGTTTTATTGTTAAGAATTGGTAGCCGGATAACAGCTTCCTATCATTGTCATCCATGTGCATTTCGCGAAGCGGAAGTTCCTTTTCAACATGTGTCTGCATCTTTTTGAAAAGCGCCAATTCTTTTTGCAGCTGATCGTTTCTGATTTTTAAAATATCTTTAGTCAGCTTTTCGATCCGGCTTTCAATAAGCGCCATATCGGCAAAAAGAAATTCAGTCTCTAAAAATTCAATATCTCTTGAAGGATTTATTTCTCCTTCGGGATGTGGAACCGTTTCGTTTTCAAATTGTCTTACTACATGCAGCAGCGCGTTGGTATTTTTTACTTTATTGAGAAAATCCGACGTAATTTTTACTTTATTATCATCCGAAACTTGCAAGCCGGGAATATCAATAACCTCAAGCGTGGCAAATACTTCACTCTTTGGATTAAACATAGCAGTAAGTTTATCCAAACGGATATCAGGGACTTTTACAACTGAGCGGGAGACTTCGGATTTTTGATGTTGTCCCTCAGAACCTTTTACTGATAACGCATTAAAAAGGGTTGTTTTGCCTGAATTCTGTAAACCAATTAACCCAATTTGCATGGGACCTCAAATAATTTCTTAAAAATGGTTTGTAAATATACTTACTCTGAGAGAGGGAAACAAAAAAAGCCCGGATTCTTTTCTTCCCTTTGCTTTACAATTTTTTCAAAAAAAAGTTGAGAATGCTCCGCAAATCCTTTACTTATACTATTTAGTTTTTTATATTGAACCACATAAGTAAAACAATGTTGGAGCGTTACAATGCAATATCAAGGTTCATCAATTCTTCGTGATACTATTACTATGGTGCTTGCCGGTGGACAAGGAGAGCGTCTTTATCCATTAACCGCATACCGTAGCAAACCGTCCGTTCCGTTCGGCGGAAAATATCGCATCATCGATTTTACTCTTAACAATTGTTTAAATTCAGGTTTAAGAAGAATTTACGTCCTCATTCAGTACAAATCAGATTCACTTAATCAGCATTTGTTTGAAGGATGGAGTATTTTCAATCCGGAATTAGGAGAATTCATTTACACGCTGCCGCCGCAACGCAAAATGAGCAACGATTGGTATCTTGGCACTGCAAACGCCATCCATCAAAACTTAAATCTCATCAGCACAGATAGAAAATGCAGATGGGTGATGATCCTTAGCGGCGATCATATTTATAAAATGGATTATATGAAAATGCTGCAGAATCATGTTGATAATAAAATTGATCTTTCCCTTTCATGCATCGAAGTTCCGGTTGAAGAAGCCCACCGTTTCGGAATTGTTCAAACGGATAAAGACAATAACGTTACCAACTTTATCGAAAAACCGGAAAAGCCGCCTGAAATTCCGGGCAAAAAGGGATATTCATTTATCAACATGGCAAGCTATGTTTTTAACGCTAAAGTGCTAAAAGATGTTCTGCTTGAAATGCAGGAAAAGAAAATTAGAAATAATGATTTTGGGCAGGATGTTATTCCCTACATGATTAAAGCAGGCTTAAAAGTTGTAGCGTATCCTTTTGTTGATGAAAACAAAAAAACAAAAACTTACTGGAAAGACATCGGAACTATCGATAGTTATTACGACGCCAGCATGGATTTAATAAGCGTTATTCCCGAATTTAACTTGTACGACTTTGACTGGCCTCTTCGGACCTATCAATATCAATTCCCTCCGGCTAAAACACTTTCGCATGAAGGTGAAAGAATCGGACGGACGCTTAATTCGATGATCTGCGACGGAACAATCGTTTCCGGAGGTTTGGTTGAGCGTTCGATCATCGGCAACAATGTACGCGTGAACAGCTACGCCTACGTTACCGATTCAATTATCATGAACAATTGTAAAGTTGGAAGAAGAGCGAGAATCAGACGCGCGATTATTGATAAAAATGTCCAGGTTCCCGAAGGTTTTGAAATCGGATTTGATCCGACGGAAGACAAAAAGAAATTCTTTGTAACCGATTCCGGTATTGTTGTTATCCCGAAGAATTACGTCTTCAAAACATAAACGGGAGATTTTTTAAGTTTTACATGAATGAAGTTCTCGAAACGAAGTTGAATAATCTGCCGGCGCAATCCGGCGTGTATCAGTTCCTTAACGATAAAAGAACCGTCATCTATGTAGGTAAGGCGAAAAATCTGAAGTCACGGGTTCGTTCTTATTTTCATTCTTCAATTACTTCGCCTAAAACTGTTGCGCTTGTTTCAAAAATTTCAGATCTGCAATTAATTGTTACTGCCTCCGAGGTTGAAGCGCTGATACTTGAGAATAATCTGATTAAACGCTTCAAACCGCGCTATAATGTTAATTTGAAAGACGACAAAACTTATCCTTTCATCAAAGTTACCAACGAACAATTCCCGCAAATTTATCCGACGCGCAATGTAATCCGCGACGGCTCAAAATACTTTGGACCTTATACCGATGTGCGCAACATGAAAGCTTCGCTCCGGGCAATAAATCAGATTTTCAAAATCAGAAGCTGCAAGTTTGCGATCACTACCGAAGCTATTCAAAATAAAAAAATTAAACTTTGTCTCGATTATCATATTAAAAAATGCGATGGTCCTTGCGAAGGATTGATCTCGGAAACTGCTTACAACGAAATGGTTTCCGAAGTGATAAAAATGCTTAAAGGCAAAACAAAGGATTTGCTGAAAGAGCTTCATAAAAAAATGGAGCGTTACGTTCGAGAACTTTCATTTGAAAAAGCGGCGGAAGTGCGCGATAAAATTAGACAGTTGGAATCAGTTGCCGATAAACAGAAAGTTGTGAGCGACGATGAGCTTGACCGCGATGTTATTGCCGTTGCGTATGAAGGAAAAGATGTTACTTCTTCCATTTTGAATATAAGGGAAGGAAAAATTTCCGGCAAGAAAGAATTTCGTCTTTCAGTTGAAAAAGATACCGAGCGGTCTGAAATTTTTTCAGCGCTGATAAAACAATATTACGGAAATGATTTTGTTGATATCCCGAACGAAATTGTTTTAGAAACAGAACCCGATGATGCCGAAAGTATTTGCGAGTGGTTATCGGCTGAAGCGGATCATAAAGTGAAGATGACAATCCCGCAGCGCGAAAGTAAATTGAAATCAATTTTGAAAATGAGTTCCGAAAATGCCCTTCTTCAATTAAAGGAATGGCAGCTTCAGCGCATGAAAAAAGAGGGAAACGTTCCTTACACGCTTGCGGCGTTGCAGCGGGATTTGCGGCTAAAACATCTTCCAAAAAAAATTGTTTGCTTTGATAATTCCAATCTGCAAGGAAGCGACGCCGTTGCAAGTATGGTCACGTTCGAAAACGGGAAACCGAAAAAAAGTGAATACAAAAAGTTTATCATCAAATCGGTTGTTGGTCCCGATGACTTTGCAAGTATGCGCGAAATTATTACGCGGCATTTTTCAAAATTAAAAGAAGCAAACAACCCGCTCCCCGATTTAATAATGGTGGACGGCGGCAAGGGGCAGCTTTCCAGCGCAGTTGAAGCGCTTACGGAAATCGGATTTACTTCGTTCCAAATTATCGGTTTGGCAAAACGTCTTGAAGAAGTTTTTCTTCCGGATGAAAGTGAAGCGGTAATTATTCCTAAAACTTCTTCGGCATTAAAACTACTGCAGCAGCTTCGCGATGAAGCGCATCGGTTTGCAATTACGTTTCATCGGCTTAGACGAGATAAGCGAACAATCACAACAGAACTTTTGGAAATAGACGGTATCGGAAAATTATTAGCCGATAAATTATTGATTTCATTCGGCAGTGTTTCGGAGATTAAAAAAGCTTCCGCCGAAGAAATTGCAAAAATAATCGGAACGAAAAAAGCAGAAACGGTTTTTGCGTATTTTACAGCCGTAAAAGAAAAATAATGATGTAGTTATGAAATTATTGATTTTTATGTTGTTCACCGGTTTTGTTTTTACCGGATGCGGTAAAAAAGAGAACGCTGTTCCATTCAATATTAAAGGGATGGAAAGGCTGATTGCCGAAGCGGCAAACGGCAATAAAACTGCCAACGACAGCCTTTCATTTCTTTTTGATTTAAATTTGCCGGCTCAATCCGTAATCAATAAAATTGAAATAGACAGCGTTAAAAACGGAACCGGAAAAACTTTTTACGGAATATTGGTTGAATTCCCGAATCCCTTCTTTAACCGGTTTGCGGTTTACGACTCTTCAATGAGGTGTTATTTTATAGACAAATCGTTAAATGGTTACCTCTCGCTCAGCCCCATCAGTTCGGAAAGACGACATTTTTTCCAGGTGTTCGAACAATTCAACTCGAAAGATATTTTGTCGCTCAAACGGAAAAGTCTTTACCTGATCAATAAAGATTCTGTCAATTTAGCGCTGAGAGTCTATACGCAATTCTATTCGCCGGAAGATCAACTTACGCAAGAAGTTGAAACGTTTGACGATAATTTCGTTCAAACCAAAATAGTAAGTGAGAAAGGATTGGCGCCAAAACAATCGTGGGATACTTTTACCTTTGACGAAAAATCGTTGAGTTTCAAAAGCCAGACGAATGCATTCGATTCACTAATTCTTCAATTGACAGCGCAATTTACAGCTACTGTTCTCAAGCCATTCTTTGCCGACCAATCTTCTGCATTAAAAAGTATTGGAGTAAAATTATCGGTTGACTCTGCTCAAATGTATAATAACTACAAGAACAAAGGTGCAAGATTTTCGCTTTATTTGCCCGACGGATGGAAGTCTGTATCGGGAGTTTCATTTAGAGATGTTTTCAAGAAACAAACTGCGGGAACAAAATTTTTAAACATAAGTTTGGGCGCTTCGTTCGGAGTTGTGAAGCTGCGCGAAAACGCCAAAGCGGAAGATTTCATTCCGTTTGAGTTGCAAAATAAAGTTGATGGAAATTATACGGTACGCTTTTCAGATAAATATCTGATTAACAAAAACTATTATGTTTGCACGGAAATAAGCTGCTACACCTCAAAGTATCTGCTTATCTTCCAATGCCCTGAACTTATTTATCCGGACTATAAGAAAACATTTGAGTCGATAATTGATTCTTTCTGGATTGATTGTTAATAATTTTTTAGAAGAGAAAGGTTGAATTTGTCTTCACTTTTTTCTGAAGTGTACAAAGTAAGTGAAAGTTCTGGGGACTTAATTTATTTTTTAAATCTGCTATTATTCAAATAAAAAAAACCGGATAAATAATTACACAAACTGAATACTTGCCGCTGCTTCCTTTCGGACCTGACGGGGTTGGGCAACAATTTGTTAACGATTATCCGGCAAAATTTCATCACCAAAATCTAAAAAATAATCCTCATTTCCAATTTTTTTCTGCTGTTCACTTAAAGTATTTCTTTCCCAAAATACTCCGTCAGAAAAACCCTGGATGGAAGTATCCTTTTCGGCAATACTGATGCGCTTCTCAGCAATGCAGCAAAATTCTTTATCAGTCTCAATCCCAACATATTTTCTCTTTAATTTTTTCGCCGTAACCGAAGTAGTTCCCGAACCGAGAAACGGATCGAAAACAATGTCGCCTTCGTTAGAACTTGCAAGAATTATTTTCGCTAAAAGCTTTTCAGGTTTTTGTGTTGGATGATCGGTGTTCTCCGGCATCGACCAGAACGGAACAGTTATGTCCGTCCACAAATTTGAAGGCGACGTTAATCTGAAATTACCGGAATCACTTTTCTCCCAATCCTTTGGCTCACCGTTTTGTTTGTATGGGGCAAGGACTTTTCGCTTCGTCTTTACGGCATCAAGATTAAACGTAAACTTTGATGACTTAGTGCAGAACCAAATATCCTCGGAACAATTTTTCCAATTTGATTTTGCGCCTCTTCCCTTTTCTCTTTCCCAGGTGATCCGGTTTTGTACAAGAAAATATTTCTTTGCAATTGTATAAAGAGCAGAAGAAGATTTCCAGTCGCCGCACAAATAAATTGAAGCGTGTTCTTTCATCAGTCGCGGGAGTTTGGAAATCCATGAATCAAGCCAAGCTTCATATTCCACGTCTTCCATTTGTGCAAATTTTAGATTGTTAAATTTTTTACGAAGATTATACGGAGGATCAACGAAAATGAGATCGCAAAACGCATCCGGCAGCAAATCCAAAGTTTCAAATAAGTCTTGATGAATAGTTCTATTCAGAATTTTATTTGATGAAACAGTAGTTTTTAGTTGAATTAATTCCGCCGAGTAGCGTTCAATTTCATCATCGGTTAAAACAAGCGTTCTGTTGTACGGAGCTTTTTCTTTTTTCATTTAAGTTTTGGATAAAAAATAGTTGTTGAATGCGAGGAGTATATAGTTTTCAGTTTTCAGTTTTCTGTAAACAGTAATTGATTTCTGCGGATTAATTTAATTCCTAATTCCTAATTGCACATTCCTAATTAAATAAGTGGAGCTAAGCGGGATCGAACCGCTAACCTCTACGTTGCGAACGTAGCGCTCTCCCAATTGAGCTATAGCCCCAAGAGAAGTTGTAAATAACAAATGACAAAATTCAAAAAACAAAATTCAAATAAAAAACAAAAATCAAAAAACAAAATTCAAATAATAAAAATCAGAATAATATATTTTCGGAATCCAATTTAGTGAATCAATTTCAGAATTCTATCTGTTCTAATTGAGCCGATTAAACGAAAAAGTTCTGAAAATGGAATATCGCGATCCCACGAAAATAAAGACATAAACGCCTCACCGACAACCATATCGCGCGAAACGAATCCCCAGAAACGAGAATCGGCTGAATTATCGCGGTTATCTCCCATCATAAAATAATAATCTTTTTTAAAAGTATAGGATGAAATTGGCTCACCTTTTAAAGTGATAACTCCGTTGCTTACTTCAATTACCCGCTGTGCATATTCTCTATCAATTATCGTCCGCCATTCTTCAACGTTGGCAAGATTGATGGGAATGGTCATTCCTTTTTTAGGTACTGCAAGCGGACCATAATTATCGGGATTCCATGGTTTCCCTTTTGGAAATATTTGCGGCTCAACTCGGTCTTTAGGCATATGATACGGCGACTCATATTTAATGTACGGCGGGATCCAAAATTCTTTTCCATTTACAAAAACCACTTTGTCACGCACTTCAATCGTATCGCCCGGCGTTCCGATGCAGCGTTTAACATAATTTACATTCATCGCAATTTGTTCTTCGGGGATCGGAAGCCCGGGAATGCGATCATCCGCGCGTAATTGTTCTTTGTTGCCAGGATATTCGAATACCACAATATCACCGTGCTGCGGGTCTTTGAATTTAAAAAACGGCATGGTGAAATAGGGAATTTCTATTTCCGTGAACGGAATATATTTTGGCGAACTTGGACCATAGACAAATTTATTTACGAGAATAAAATCGCCAACCAAAATCGTATCTTCCATCGAACCGGTGGGGATGCGCGTATTTTGGATAAAAAATGTTATGATGAATAATGCAGCAATTGCGGCAGAAAACAGCGAGCGGAAAAATTCAATAAATTTCTCAACGAATGTCTCCGGAGTTTTTCTCACTTTTCTTCCGAACGGATGGAATATTTTATCGGATATTATTTTAATTTTCTTCAACCATGGTGTGGGTGATTCATTTTCAGGCGCTACTGTCATTCGTCTCTTCTTTACTTTTTAAGTGATTCAAATTTTTTCATTAATAGTTCATTCACAACTTGCGGATTCGCTTTCCCTTTTGTCGCTTTCATCGTTTGTCCGACAAAGAATCCAAAAACTTTTTCTTTCCCTTCCAGAAATTCATTTACTTGATTTTCGTTTGCGTTGAAAATGTCTTGAATAATTTTTTCGATCTCCGAAGTATCTGAAATTTGAACAAGATTTTTTTCTTCCACTATAGCTTCGGCAGTTTTGGCGGAAGTAATCATTTCGGCAAAGACTTCTTTCGCAATTTTACCGCTGATGGTTCCCTTCTGAATAAGTTGAATTAATCCACCCAGATTCTGCGGAGTAACCGGAAAATTTTTCACGTCAACTTTTTGCTCATTCAGAACTTTTAACACTTCAACCATTACCCAGTTAGACGCAGTTTTAGCTTCGTTTGTTACGCTTACCACCTGCTCAAAATAGTTCGCAAGTTCTTTTGTTTGCGTTAACACTTCTGCATCGTAAACCGGAAGACTTAATTTTGAAATAAATCTTTCGCGTTTTGCGTCCGGCAATTCGGGCACCCCGGTTTTAATTGAATTAAACCAATCGGCATTAATTTCAATCGGCACTAAATCAGGATCCGGGAAATAGCGGTAATCATGCGCTTCTTCTTTGCTTCGCATCGGATGAGCTTCATTTGCATCTGCATCCCACAGCAATGTTTCTTGAATGATCTTGCCGCCGTCTTCAATCAATTCAATCTGACGATTAATTTCAAAATTGATGGCGCGTTCAACATTTCTAAATGAGTTCATGTTTTTGATTTCAACTTTCGTCCCAAATTCTTTTTGCCCTAACGGACGAACGGAAATATTTGCATCGCAGCGGAGAGAACCTTCTTCCATATTTCCGTCGCAGATTTCCAAATACTGCACAAGCTGCTTTATTTTAGAAAGATAAAGATAAGCTTCCTCGGAAGTACGCATGTCGGGTTCGCTCACAATTTCAAGCAAAGGAACGCCGCACCTGTTCACATCAATGCTGGTAGTATCGCCTCTATCGTGAATTGATTTGCCGGCGTCTTCTTCCATGTGAATTCTGGTAATGCCGATAATTTTTTTTTGTCCGTCTTTCTTTTCAATCTCAACTGAACCGAATTCACAAATTGGTTTTTCAAATTGCGATATTTGGTATCCTTTCGGAAGATCAGGATAGAAATAATTTTTGCGGGCAAAAATCGAATTTCTATTTATTATTGAGTTGGTTGCCACGCCCATTAGTGCAGCAAATTCTACAACTTTTTTATTCAACACCGGAAGAACGCCGGGATGCCCGAGACAAATTGGACAAACATTACTGTTCGGTTCGTTCCCAAATTTAGTTGAACAACCGCAAAATATTTTTGTGTTCGTCAAAAGCTGCGCGTGAACTTCTAATCCGATTACCGCTTCAAATTTCTTATCCATTAAAACTCAAATTACTCTTTCATTCACTATTTACTTGTAAATATTTTATAATCCCATGGCTGTAAATCAAGCGAGAATGCTTTCCCGATTTTCACTTTTTTGTTTGAAAAATATTCTTTTGCATTTTTCATTTCGGGAACTGAATCAAACGAAACGGCAACTTTTTCTTTAGAAAGATTAACAACTACAAACACCTCTTGGTTACCGGATTTTCTTATAAAAGAAATTACTTTTTGCCGGGCGCTGTTTTTTACTTCTTCAATTGAAGCGCCTTTTTCACCGGCATCTAAAACTTTAAAATCCCGTTTCAATTTTGTAAGTTTTTCAAAAAAAGGAGTAAGTTCAAAATTCTTCCATTCAATCGGGTCTTTTTCAAAAAAGTTGAGACGTTTGTTTAATCCGGCTTCCTGTCCGTTATACAAAAGCGGCATTCCGGGGAGCGTAAAGACTAACACCGAGAACGCTTTTACTCCATCACCAAGCCGCTCATACTCGGTTCCGTTCCACGAATTTTCATCATGGTTGGTGATAAATCTCATTCTAAAAGCTTGCTGCGGAAACAATCCGTCTTCTTTTTTAATCTGTGCAAAAATATCGGGAGCTGCATTCTTCTCTTTGGTTATTTCATTAAAGAGATGATACAAATCCCACGAGTACGTCATGTTAAACGCAGTTTTGTGATCAACGGGTTTTTCGTTTTCAGCAAGCATAAAAACTTTTTTGCGGGCGAGTAATTTCGGATAGAGGTAACTCCAAAATTCTTCCGGCACCATTCCGGCAACATCGCATCTAAAACCGTCGATGTTGTATTCGCGTAACCAATATTCCATTGCACCGGACATGTACTTCCATAAATCTTTATTTTCATAGTTAAGATCAATCACATCAGCCCAATCTGCAACGGGCGGGAGGAATTTTCCCGATGAATCTTTTGTATAAAACTCCGGATGCGTTTTCACCAAATCATTATCCCATGCAGTATGATTTGCGACCCAATCAATAATAACGTGCATTCCAAGTTTGTGAATCTCTTTAACCAAAGATTGAAATTCTTTTTTGGTTCCTAAATTTGGATCAAGACCGTAATAATCTTTTACTGAATAATAACTTCCCAAAGTTCCTTTACGGTTTATTTCACCAATCGGATTGATCGGCATGAACCAAAGAATTCCGACGCCAAGTTTTTTTAGCCGCGGAAGGTGCGTACGAAATTCTTTTATCGTTCCCGACGGAGTAAATTGTCGCAAGTTTACTTCATAGATTGTAGCATTGTAACTCCAGTCCGGCGCAGAAATTTTATTCTGCGCTTTGAGCTGAATTGAGAAAATAAATAATAAAAAAAACGGGACGATAAAATACTTTTTCATAAGAGAATCTTCTGCTTTACTATTTTTCAATTCCTAAAAGTTCAACGTCAAAAATTAAAAGAGACCCGGGAGGAATTACATCACCGGCGCCGCTATCGCCGTATCCTAAATCGGGATGAATGAATAATTTCCACTTGTCGCCGACTTTCATTAATTGCATTGCTTCAC
>Ga0172369_10000507_pt1 | contig 58249 bp, 42 predicted proteins | sample LakKiv25m_FD_114539 | JGI IMG/M metagenome (GOLD analysis project Ga0172369, IMG submission 114539) | Freshwater microbial communities from Kabuno Bay, South-Kivu, Congo - kab_022012_11.25m | ecosystem: Environmental > Aquatic > Freshwater > Lake | place: Democratic Republic of the Congo...
CCTCCGCTACATTTACCGCAAAGAAAACGGGCAGACCCCCTTCAACTTCGACCGCGTGCTCGTGCCGCAGGAGCTATACTCCGAAGTCGAGTTCCCCATCCCCGGCACGAAAACCTGGCGGCTGGGCCTCAACAACCGGCTCGACCTGGAACGGGAAACCTCCCGCGGGCTGGGCATCATGGCCATCTATAAAATGGACTGCATGTCCTACTCCATCTCCTACAACACCGTCGGCCAGACCTTCGGCGTCGGCTTCGTCCTCAACGCCTTCGGTGATTTCCACACCCACGCGGGAGCGGTGCAGTTTACCGAGTAACCGGCAAGCTGTGGGTGGAGATTCACAGTCTGGAAGGGTGCGCCCGCTCAGGGACTGTCCCGAGCCAACGGGACCAGAGACGGTCGCCTTCCTCACCCATTGGTGTCATGACCAGCGGGACTGTCCCCTTTATAGGCAAGCTTACCGATACAAGGGGACAGTCCCGCTGGTCATATTGCAGGCGTTGAATGCGTAGAACAGGCTTAAGTTCCGCTGGCTCGGGACAGTCCCTGAGCGGGCGCACCCTTCCAGACTGAGAATATCCACCCACCGCCTGTCTAGCTTGCTACCGTCCCCCCGCTCACCTGATACACCCGCACATCGCTTCCCGGCGGCAGGCCGATGGCGTCCACGTCGGTGGTAGTCAGGATCACCTGCGTCAGCGGGGTGAGGTAACCGAGCAGCGCGCCGCGGCGGGTGCGGTCCAATTCGGAGAAGATGTCGTCCAGCAGCAGCACCGGCCACTCGTCCACCAATTGCCGCAGCATGACGCACTCCGCCACCCGCAGCGCCACCGCCGCCGTCCGTTGCTCGCCTTGCGAGCCGAAGTAGCGGATATCCTTGCCGCCCACTAATATCTGCAGGTCGTCGCGGTGCGGGCCGATCAGTGTGGAACCGCGGCGGATCTCATCTTCCACGCTTGCTTCAATCTCCCCCGCCAGCATCTCGGCCAGCGCGTCGCGGGACGTCGGGTTCGCCTCCGGATCCCCCCACTCGCGGCGATAGGCGACGGTCATCTCCTGCTCGGAAGCGGATAGGCCGCGATACACCGGCGCCGTTTGCGCGTTCAGGTCGGCCACGAAGCGCAGGCGCACCTCCAGCAGCCGCCCACCGAACGCCGCCAGTTGCGCGTCCCATGGCGGCAGATCGGATGCCGCCCCCTGCCCGTCGCGGATATCCTTCAACAGCCGGTTGCGCTGGTCCAGCACGCGGTTATACTGCCGTAACGCCCACTGGTAGGTACGGCTCATCGCGGACAGGTCGGTGTCCAGAAAGTCGCGCCGCCGCGCCGGCTCGCCGCGGATAATCTCCAGGTCGTCCACCAGGAACAACACCACCGGCGTCAACCCCGCCAGGTCGGCGGCGGTGCGCTGCGCGCCGTTCACCTTGATGCGCTTCTCCGCCGAGCCGCCCCGCTTCGCCTCGTTCCCCGCGCCGGAGGATTTCCGTCCCAACGATACTTCCACGGAAAAGTCCCCGCGCTGGTCGCTGACGAATTCGGCAACCACCCGCGCCACCTCGCGGTCCCAGGCGATCAACTCGCTCTCCTGCCCCGTGCGCGGCGACCGCCCGGTAGCCGCCAGGTACACCGCCTCCAGCAGGTTCGTCTTCCCCTGCGCATTCGCCCCCGCAAAGATATGCATCCCCGCCCCCAGCTCCAGCTCGAGGTCGGCATAATTTCTGAACCCGTCCAAGCGCAACATACGTAATTTCACGGCTACATGAAACCACAAACGCGCTCGCTTGGCTAGTGCTCATCTTCCTCATACTCTGACTCTGATTCCGAGGGGGAACAGTGGGGCTGTTGAAAAAGTCGCATTGCTGGGAGGGCGAGCGTCCCCGCGAGCCGCGATCATATGCCCGCCCCCAAATCTAATGCCTTTCAAGACCGGTTCTCGAAAGGCATTTGATTCGGTAACGGGCTCATCATCGCGGCTCGCGAGGACGCTCGCCCTCCCAGAATGCTGGAGCCTGGCCTGGAAGTAGGGGGATGGGACGAATAGGAAAATAATGCCCAACACACATTCTTCCCATTCCTCCCATCCCCCCACTGACCTACCGGCCTACCGGGCCAATCCTCTCAAAGAAAACTTACCTCAAAACGCGTAATCCAGCCTCGTCGTAAAGAAATTCTCCGTGCCCTCGGGCCCGACGATGAATTCCTGCGTCCGGTGCGAATACTCCAGGTGCACCGCCAGGTTATCTTCCAGGTAATACCGTCCCCCGAGCGTCCAGCGCCGGATGTCCCCGGTATCGATCGGGACATCATCCGGGGCATTGACCAGATCGTAACGCAGGAAGCCGACCAGGTTGGTGGTCGGGAAGTAATTCAACTGGGCAAATCCGCCGTTGTAGGTCACTTCATCGGCCGTGTCCCACAGCGCCGCCGCATCCCGTGCGGTCAGATATTCCAACTCCACGTTGAGCTGCTTGAAATTCAGGCTGGCATCGACGCCGAAGCGGGTGAAGTCCTCGCGGTCCGTCCCCGGCAGCTCCGGCGCCGGGCGGGCGCGGCCGAAGTAGCCGGTGACCCCCACCCGCTGCCCGCTGGTCTGGCCTTCTCCCCGCCCGAACGCCTTCTCCGCGCGCAGGTAAAAGTCGGCCGGCCCATCATCGCTGTTGTTGGTGTCCGAGCCGTTCACCCAGCCGGCGGCGTACTTCCAGCCATCCATGCGGCTGTGGCCGGACGCCTCCAGCCCGGTCTGCGTATCGGCGAAGGCGATGCCGCCCGGAAAGCTGAAGGCGTAGATTTCGTACGGCGAAAAGGTGAGCCGCCGCTGCACGCTGAAGGCGGTATGCGCTCCTTCCAGCCGTCCGACGCGCAGGTTGAGCCACGGCGAGTCGCCGATATTGCTGAAGATGACGTTCGCCAGGTCCACCGTGCCGGGCTGGTCCGCCAGGCCGCGCGCCCCCTCGATGCGCGGGGCATACCCGAAGATGTAGCCGATGTTCCGGCCCAGCAATCCGCCGGAAAGGATATCCACCCCGCTGATCTCGAACTGCTGCACGTCGACGGCGTCCGGCGTATCGGAGAAATTATCCGAGGTGTAGCCGCCGTGCAGGCGGGCGGCAAACGGCGGCGGCGACTCCAGCACGGTGCGCTCCTCGTTCTCGCGCCCGGGCAACTGGTAGCCGTTCTGCCGGTAGCGCAGCCCGAAATCGTTCAGCCGCGGAAAGGCGGTGTGGCACATGGTGCACTGGAAACCGTATTTCCGCGCGAAGACGGGAATTGCCCGCGCGCTGCCCGCCAGGGCGATCAACAGGCTCAACAGCAGTAAATATTGCATGATTCTCATCGGTTGCCCCCTTTCAGCATGGCGGACAGCTCCTGCGCGGTGATCTCCGGGTTGGGCAGCGGCGGCGCCGTGTAGACCGGATACGGCCCGCTCAATGCCACCAGGAACGCCTCCAGATCGCTCTTCTCGCGCGCGGTCAGGTTCAACGGCGTCATCGCCGGATCGAGATTCGGGTTGGGAATTCCACCGCGATCATACAGGTTGATGACGTCCATCAACGTGGCCTCCGAGCCGTCATGCAGGTACGGCGGTGTTTGTGCCACGTTCCGCAGCATGGGCGTTTTGAAGGCCCCCATGTCCTTCGGGTCCTTGGTCACGCCGTAGCGCCCGACATCCGCGTATTTCCCGTTCGCATACCCGATACCCAGGTTGTGGTAATTGGAGTCGCTGAAGGTGGGCCCGCTGTGGCAGGCGGTGCAGTGTCCCTTGCCGTTGAAGAGATGCATCCCGCGCATCGCTGCCTGGCTCATGGCCGACCGGTTGCCCTGCAGAAACTGGTCATACGGCGTGTTGTTGGAGATCACCGTCCGCTCGAAGGAGGCGATCGCCTTTGCCATCAGGTCGATGGTCGGACGCTCGCCGAACACGGCCTGGAACTCCGTCACGTAACCCGGAATGTGGTTCAGCCGGAATTCCAGCTCCTCGGCGGTCAGATCCATCTCGATCGGGTTCTGCACCGGGCCGACCGCCTGCTTCTCCAGGTGGACGGCGCGGCCATCCCAGAATTGCGGCACGCTATACGCTTCGTCGATGATCGAAGGGGAGTTGCGCCCGCCCTTCTTGTGCGCCACCCCTTCGGACACCGGCTCCGTATCGGCCCACCCCTTGTCCGGCTTGTGGCAGCTCGCGCAACTGATGGTGCCGTCCGAGGACAGGCGACCATCGAAATACAACTGCCGTCCCAGCAGAATTTTGGCGTCGGTCTGCGGATTGTCGAACGGCACCGGCACTTGCGGCAGCAGCCCGTTGGCCAGATACTCCCCGTTCGCGGATGCGAATGGAAGCCGGTCATACGGTAACAGCGCCAGGCCGATAAGAAGCAACAGCAGAATCCAGAGAAATCTCATCGCTTCGTCCCTCTCCGGAAATGAATCAGCGGCAGGTCGATCATCCGGTGGATGTCTGCCGGCCGCTTTCTATCTTAAGCCTGAGCACCCGGCCGATGGCTGGACGGTTGTTCAAAAATATGAACAGTGGGTAGATATAGGCTGTCAAACCGACAAGCCGCCTCGCCTGTCGACGCCGGCAAGCGCCGGGACTGTCCAAATGTAATGCAACCGTTATCATTACCAGGTAGTGATAACCCTCGATGTTTAAACACACCGGTAATGGGTATAACAATCGGTGACACCGTCTGCGCTACTTCCCCTTTCTTCTCTCCGCTGTTATTGTATAGTCATCGCCTGACAGGTATACTGTGGCAAACATGTGTATTGCAAATGACAATCCTTGCTGCTCGGGTCATTGTCTGCTGCCGCCGGCAGCCGCGTTCAGGCGGCGAAATATCCTACCTATCATTTTGCAGTTTTTTTACATTTCCAGGAGGCATCATGACTGTCGCTGACTTGACCGCCGCGCTGGTGCGCATGCCCACCATTGAGCCGTCACCAACGGGACCGGCGATTGCGCTGTGTGGGGAGTGGCTGGAGCAGGCCGAATTCCGCCTGCGCCAGCGGGTGGAGACCGCGCCGGGGATCGTTCACGCGTTATATGAGCGTGAGGGGAACGACCCACCGCTGCTCTTCGACGGGCATCTGGACACCGTGCCGGCGGGCGACGGTTGGGAGCGCGATCCGCTGGGCGGCGAGATCGCGGACGGCGCGGTGTGGGGGCGCGGATCGGCGGACGATAAAGGCCCTATCGCCGCGCTGCTGGTCGCCCTGCGGGGATATGCGGGCTCGCGGCGGCTGCTGGTCAGCCTGTGCGGTGACGAGGAACTGCACATGCGCGGCATCCAGGCGCTGCGCGATGACCCGGCGGTGCAGGCGGCGACGCAGGCCATCGCCCTGGAGCCCACCAACCTCATCCCCATCCACGCGCACAAGGGCAACGCGCGCATCCGCGTGGATGTGGCCGGCCAGTGCGCCCACTCCTCGCGCCCGTGGGCAGGCTGCAACGCCATCGAGCAAAAGATGCGGCTGATCTCCGCGGTGGCGGAGTGGTTCGCCGGCGCCGAAGGCGCGCGGCGGCTGGCGGACTTCGGCGATGAACCCTCCACGCTGGTGGTCACCCGCGAGCTCACCCCCAACACCGCCTTTAACGTTATCCCCGACCGCGCCAGCTACTGGTACAACTTCCGCGACTTGCCCTGCGGCGGTACTCCGCCGCACACCGGCTCTGGTAACAACCCACTGGATACACTGCTGGCGCAGATCGCCGCGCAAGCCGAACGGCTGGGCATCGAAGCGAGCGCCGAAGTGGAATACGCCTCCCCGCCCATCTACACCCCGACCGATGCGCCGCTCGTCCGCGTATTATCCGGCATCGGCGGCCACGCCCCCGCCTGGGAAGCCTACGGCACCGACGGCGGCTGGCTCTCCGACGGCCGGCGCGAAGTCGTCGTCTTCGGCCCCGGCGACGTCCTCCGCGCCCACCGCCCGAACGAGATGATCACCATCCAGGAGCTGGAAGAGGGAGTATCGGCATTACGAGAGGTGCTGCAGCGGCTAGCATCATAGGTCAGCGGTGGAAGGGCGACTCTCAGTCTGGAAGGGTGCGAGAGCCCCGCCCGAGTTTAGGTGAGCTGACCGGTTAACGGCGGGGCTCTCGCACCCTTCCAGACTGAGAGTGTATCTTCCACCGCTTACCTGAAGCCGATCCTACTTCCCGCCCCACTGCAGCTTCTCGCGCAGGCGGTCGTAGAAGGAGGAGAGGCCGAATTTGACCAGCAGCGCCTGGTTGGCAGCGGGGCGGATGACGATGCGGTCGCCGGAGAGCACGATCACCGGCTCCTGGCCGTCGGCGGTGAGCATCATCTCGTCGTTATGCGGGTTGCCGACGCAGATGATCTCCACCGGGTCGGTGGCGGGCACCACCATCGGGCGGAAGGACAGGCTGTGCGGGCAGATGGGCACCAGCACCATCACCGAGACCACCGGGTGCACGATCGGTCCGCCCGCCGCCAGGCCGTAGGCGGTGGAGCCGGAAGGGGTGGAGATGATGACGCCGTCCGCGCCCATGTCGCCCAGCTCGTGGCCGGCGATGAGCAGGTGCAGGGTGACCAGCCGCCCCTTCGCCCCCTGGCGCACCACCACGTCGTTCAGCGCGCATGTCACGCTCAACGGCGTATTGCCGCGGTAGTGGGAGGCCTCCAGCATCATGCGGGATTCAAGGGCATACTCGCCGTTCAGCAGGCGGGGCAGCGAGGTGGGCAGCTCTTCGGGGGTGATCTCGGTGAGGAAGCCCAGCGCCCCGGCATTCACGCCCAGCACGGGCACACCGGCCGGCGCACAGGTGCGCACCGCCCCCAGCATGGTGCCATCGCCGCCGATGGAGATGGCGAAATCGGCGCCGTCCACCACGGTGTCTTCCGGGATGCCGCACTCGACGCAGCTCACCGCCCGCGCCAGCGGCTCGCCCATCTGCACCGTCTGGTCGTAGTCATGCAGCCTGGACACCGTCCGCCGGACGATCTCCAGGGCATGCGGCCGCTGCAGCGAAGCAAAAAGCGCGATACGCATTATGACGGCATTGTACACGGAAACAGGCGAGGGGTCTAGAAGCGCTGAGTTCTTCTTAGTGGTTGTGTCAGCAGGCTTCCGCGCGGCCGCCGCAGTGGGGGCAGTTCTGGCCGTGGAACACGCGGCGGCAGGTGCCGCAGCGCACCCAACCTTGCTCGTGCTTCCACTCGCGCTCGGCGCGCAGGCGGGCGAAGGCGGGGCCGAGCAGCTCCCTGATTTCCGGGTTCTGCACGCCGGCGAACACCTCGTTCGGCACCGGCCCTTCGTTGAGTTTCTCGCCGCGCGCGGGATGCAGCGCCGGGCCCATTTCCGCGGGCTTTTCATGCTGGGGCCGGCGGCGGGAGATGTGGAACTCGACGTCCTTGAGGATGGAGCGGCCGAGGAGCTGGCGGTAGCGGGACAGAATCTGCGGCTTCAGCAGGTGGAGCTGGTCCGCCCAGGTGTGCGAGGTGACGCCGATGGTGAGCACCCCGTCGTTCACCTTTTCCGGCCACGACTTTTGCGCCACCAGGTCGCCCACTACCTGATCCCAGAGGGTCATCACCATGACCCTCCGCATGCTCGAGAGCATGCGGCGGTCCTTCAACAGCCCGCCGAGGAGGGATTGGATTGACTCCTGCCCGTGTGCCATGCTCCTAGTCTAGCGAGCAAGCGCCGTTTGCGCTAGTAGGCGGAAGCGCAAACCAGGCGGTATTTGTCCATTTTCTCGCACAGCGACAGATGAATACGACAAGTCTGCTTGCTCTGGATCTTGCCTTTGGTCTGCAACTGAGTTAACTGCTCTGCTGTCGCAGCCGGATTTTGCGCATGACGTTATTGCGGTCATCCGGTAATTTTTCGCCGCAATATGGAAATTGACACAGAGTTGAGTGACGGGGGTATAATCGTTCCGTTGAAAGAGGAGAATCTGACATCATGACCGATTCTGCACGCACGCGCCGTGGTTGTTCACCCTGGGCCTATCTGGGCTGCGGGTGCGGCACGCTGTCGATGCTCGGCATTCTCTTCATCTTCTTCGCGCTGGGCGCCCTCACCCTGCGCGAGCGGACGGATCCCCGCTGGAACATGCAGGCGTATAACGGGTGCGTGAGCAATCTCCGCAACCTGGGGGGCGCCATCGCCATGTATCGTCGAGATCACCACGACGCCTTGCCCGCCGACCTGTCGGAGCTGGAGCAGAACTACATTTCAACGCCGGACTGGCTGCACTGCCCGCTGGCAAAGCGCGGCCTGGAGGTGAGGGCGTATCGCTACACGCCGAACGCGAAGGATCCCAACGCCCCGCTCGTGACCTGTCTCAATCATGCGCAGGGGCCGATTGTCCTGCTGCACAACGGGCTGGTGCGCCTACCGGAAGACGCCGTCCGGGGTGTCTTCCGCAAAGAGGATAAGGCAGCACACCCGACATCCAAAACGCCCATCGATCGAGGAGCGCAAGAATGAAGTCTTTCTTCACTTTACGATTTATACTTCCGCTGTTATTGATCTTCGCCGGCCTGGCGGCCTGTGCGCAAACGCAAACCGCGCCGGAGCCGATCCGGACCAAGTTCGACAACTGTTATGCCGCCTGGCAGAACTGGGTAGCCGGCCAGCCGGAGCGCGCGCTGCTGACCATCGGCGAAGAATACCGTGACATGGTCGACCTGGGGCCGCAGACGGCGCCATACCTGGCGGAGAAGATGCTGACTGCCCCCACGCCCCGTGAAGGCGCCGCGCTGGCCGAAGCGCTGGCGCGGGTAACGGACAAACGCTTCGCGCGCGACCAATGGCCCGAAGGGAAATACCTGGACCCCGTCGTCCGGCTTGAACTATATTCGCGCTGGTGGAAAGACGGCCGCGGGCAGACCCACGCGGACTTCGACCGCCTGTATGCCCGCTGGAAAGAGTTGAAGGCGAAAGGGCTGGTCTTCGTGCGCGACGTCTACGTGGTCACCTATGACGACGAGCAGAAAACCGTGGTGCCGAAGCGCGACCTGCAGCGCACCGAGCTGGCGGATGTCTACGATAACCTCACCGACATGGGCGTGGATATCCTGCCGCTGATCGTCGAAAAATTCACCGCCAAAGACTACGACCTGCTCCCCATCTTCCGCGACCTGACACACATCGTCCCCCGCGGGCGCGACCTGGACGAAAAAGTCGCCTACTGCGTGAAATGGTGGGAAGCGAACAAGGGAGAGTGGCTTATTCCCGGAAACTGAAGTGCAGAGTTCCAAGTTCTGAGTTCGGAGTTCCGGCCAAAGCATAAGTCCCATAAGTCCTATCCTTCACCCGAACCCGGAACCTCACAGGAGGCATTCGATGCGTGACATGGTGCGGACGGCGGTGGCGGCGGCGGTCGCGGCGGGAGCCGACTATGCGGATGCGCGGGGCGTGGCACAGGAGCACGAAAACGTGCACGTGAAGACCGGGCACGTGGACGGCGTGATGCGCTCCCACGATGAAGGGATCGGCGTGCGGACCATCGTCGGCGGCGCCTGGGGATTTGCCGCCACGGCGAACCTGACCGCGGAGGGCGTGGCTAATGCCGCCCGCGAAGCGGTGCGCATCGCCCGCGCCAGCGCCCGCGTCAACGCCGGCCGCGTCGAATTGAGCCCGCTGGAACCGGTGGTCGCGGAGTGGAAGAGCACCTGCCGGCGGGACCCCTTCACCGTGCCGCTGGAGGAGAAGACGGGACTGCTGCTGCACCTGGACGCCATTATGCGCCGCCCGACCGACGTGAAGGTCACGGAATCTTCCTTCGACAGCTTCCGCTACGACAAGTTCTTCGCCAGCAGCGGCGGCGCCGACATTTACCAGCAGATCGTCGAGTGCGGCGGGCTGTTGCAAGCCACCGCGGTGGACGAGCACGAGGTGCAGACCCGCTCGTGGCCCAGCGCGCTGGAAGGGCAGCACGCGCAAGCCGGCTGGGAATTCGTCGAGCTGATGGAGCTGGAGAAGGGCGCGAAGCAGATCGGTAAAGAAGCGGCGGAGCTGCTGAAGGCGCCGGAATGTCCCTCCGGCGTGATGACCCTCATCCTCGATGGCAGCCAGCTTGCGTTGCAGGTGCACGAGAGCTGCGGCCACCCCATCGAGCTGGACCGCGTCTTTGGCACCGAGCTGAGCCTGGCGGGCGGCAGCTTCCTGCAGCCGGACAAGCTGGGCCACTTCCGCTACGGCTCCGAGTGCGTCAACATCGTCGCCGACGCCACCGCCCCCGGTGGGCTGGGCACCTTCGGCTTTGATGACGAGGGTGTGCCCGCGCAACGCACGCCCATCATCACCGAGGGCATCTTCACCGGCTACCTCACCTCGCGCGAAACCGCCCCGCGCATCGGCCAAACCAGCCAGGGCGCCATGCGCGCCGACGGCTGGCAGAACACACCGCTCATCCGCATGACCAACATCAACCTGGAGCCAGGCACGTCATCGCTGGCCGAGATGATCGCCGGCACGGAAAAGGGCATCCTCATGCAGGACACCAAGAGCTGGAGCATCGACGACCTGCGCCTGAACTTCCAGTTCTCCTGCGAAGTCGGCTGGCTCATCGAGAACGGCCGCATCTCCGGCATGGTGCGCAACCCCAGCTACCAGGGCATCACCCCAGAGTTCTGGAACGCCTGCGACGCCGTCGCCAACCGCGACGAGTGGCGCCTGTGGAGCGTGATGAACTGCGGCAAAGGCGTCCCCATGCAAGGCATGCACGTCGGGCATGGGGCGTCGCGGGCGCGGTTTCAGAATGTGAAGGTGGGGATCAAATAACCACGGAGACACAGAGGCACAGAGACAGTAATCATTCTATTCCGAGGAGATCGGCATGACTTCATCGGATAATCCGAAACAAAAATCCACACTTCAACGCTTATTGTGGGTTCTAGCCCTTACGATTGCTTTCTGTGTCGTTTCGAATTTTGTAATGGAAATCCAATACGATATTCAAATACCGAGAAAACACCATGAGCAAGTTTTGAGAACGAATCTGTCCCTTATCCGAAAGGCTATCAAGGATTTCAAAGACGACACAGGAGTGTATCCGGCTGACCTTCTCGATCTTACCATTACAGATGAGTATATATTGCAGGCGAAAGTGAAACCGGGAACATATAAAGGCCCGTATTTAACCGGAACAAACGGCATCGACTCTACCGCCATTCCGGTTAACCCATTCAAAGATCCGGCCGGCGCTATCACCGTTCACTGGAATTACGATGCAAAAACGGAACTATCCATCCTGCGATGCCGACAGGTAAAACACTGGACGGCATTCCGTATTCAGAGTTGTAAGAGACAGTAAGGCAGGAGCAACCATGACAGAGCCAGAGGAAGAAGAACGCATACCTTTCTTACCGACTGACCGCTCAGGCCGAAGGGTCGCAATATACCTGGGGATCATTGCCGTTGTGTTGATCGCGTTATGCATAGGGGCTGAACGTAATAATCATGTAGATCATCTTCGACTGCCAAAAGAGACGATGCTGATGTCTTTTCTTCAGCAGATTCGTCATGCCATCGAGCAGTTTCACACCGACACCGGCGTCTACCCCGCCACCCTCACCGATCTATCTGCTGTTGATAAATCAAAGGTCAAGGCAAAGATCAAGCCGGGCAGTTACAAAGGTCCGTATCTTGCCGTGTCGGGCGGTATCGGCTCCACCGGCATCCCCGTCAATCCGTTCAAGCACCCGTCTGACGCCGATTATCTGAACCCGACCGCCCATTGGAAGTACGACGCCAAAGAAGGCATCATTCACCCAGCCGTCCCTGTAGAGGGCGTCACGCTGGATGGGCTACCGTATTCAGAGATGTAACTCACTTCGCTTCCGCTGGCAGGAAATGCCGGCAGTATCGCTAATATAATCAGTGGTTGCATAACTCTTCGAAGCGAAAGGATTTCCGCCATGCCGTACTGTTCACACTGTGGCAAAGAGATCGAAACCACCGCCCAGTTCTGCCCTCACTGCGGATCGCAACAGGCCGCAGCCATGCCTCCGCCTGTGTATGCGCCGAACGCCGTGCCGCAACAATCATCAAACCAGGTCGTCCTCTGGATCGTGCTGGCCATCCTCGGGGTCTTCCTCTTCCTGTCCCTTGTGGGTGCAGCGTTCGTTGTCGTTCCGCGCATCAGTGCCTCAGGACGCAAAGCCAAAGAATCGACGCTGCGAGCCAACCTGCACCAGCTTCGCAACGCCCTCGAGCAATATCAGGCCGACACCGGGCTCTTCCCAGCCTCATTGACGGACCTGACCGTGGCGAAAAGCAATGCTCCGACAAAGGGCATCGGTGAGTACGGCGACACGGAAAATCTTCCTGCCGGCAGTTATCAAGGGCCGTATCTGTCCGTCTCCGGCGGCATCGGCACCACCGGCATACCGGTGAACCCATACACATCAACTTCCAACATGAAGTATACCGATGTGATCGCGCACTGGTCCTACAATGTCGAAGGTCCGGGGATCGTGCATCCCGCCGTGCCGTTGGAAGGCACCACGCTGGACGGCGTTCCATACACAGCACTGTAGCATGCCATCTCTGCGTCCTTTGCGTCCTTTGCGTGAAACTATCTAACGAATTTCACGCAAAGGACGCAAAGATCATTCTCTCGGCAGGAAAACCGTATTGGCGAAGGAATAAGCAAGAAGACATCATTCGGGAGATCATCCATGAGCACCACCACTAGAACCTACCGCGACCTGTACCTGGACACCGTGCTGTTCCGCAACCCGGAGCGCATCCCATTCTCCCCCGGCGGCGGACGCGAATCCACGCTGCGGGTGTGGCATCAGCAGGGGCTGCCGGTGGATAAGGACCCGTACACGGCGGTGCTGGAGATCCTGGGCATCACCCCGCCGACCGGCGGCTGGGCCGGCATTCCGGTTGATTTCCGCATGATCCCGCTGTTCGAGGAAAAGGTGCTCAAGCACGAGGACGGGCACTACATCGTGCAGGACTGGATGGGCGCCATCACCGAGATCAGCGATGAGTTCGACTACACCTACATCCGCAACGCGAAGGACTTCGTCACCCGCAAGTGGCACAAGTTCCCGGTGGAGACCCGCGCGGACTGGGAGGAGATGAAGCGGCGCTACGTGGTGGACGCTCCCGGCCGCTTCCCGGAGGATTTCTCCGAGCAGGCAAAGCAGATCAACGCCCAGCGCGGCGAATCCATCTCCACCATCCACGTCAACGGCCCCTTCTGGCAGATGCGCGAGTGGTGCGGCTTCGAGAACCTGTGCATGTTCTGCGTCGAAGACCCGGACTTCGTGGCGGAGATGGCCGACTTCTGGAAAGAGTTCGTCGCCGGGTGCATCGAGCGCATCACCGCGCACGTGCCCATCGACCGCCTGGGCATCTCCGAGGACATGGCCTACAAGGCGCACAGCATGATCAGCCCCGCCATGACCCGCGAGTTCCTGCAGCCCGCCTACCGCCGCTGGACGAAGCTGATTTACTCGACCGGCGGCTCGGTCATCGACATGGACTCCGACGGCTTCATCGGCGAGCTCATCCCCATCTGGATCGAGTCGGACATCAACATGTGCGACCCCATCGAGGTGGCCGCCTACAACGACATCAATGAATTCCGCAAGCAGTTCGGTAAAAAGATCGCCTACAGCGGCGGCGTCGACAAGCGCGCCATCGCCAAAGGCGGCGAGATCCTCACCGCCGAGCTGAAACGCCTGGAACCGGTGATCAAAGACGGTGGCTTCATCCCCAGCTGCGACCACGGCGTCCCGCCCGACATCTCGTGGCCGAACTTCGTGGAGTATAGCCGGCAGTTGGCACGATTGACGGGCTGGTTGTGATCGTAGGGAACGCCCTCCGTGGCGTTCCGGTCCACGAATTTCCACACCGTGCGGATTAACGAAAACAGGAACACCGCGGAGGGCGTTCCCTACGGGGGTTACCATGCGAGTCATCGACCAGGGCATCGCCGTCAAGGCGAAAGAGGGCACCGACCGCTCGAGCTGTGCCTTTTCCAGCGTCGCCGTGCTGCCGGGCGGGCGGTGGCTGTGCGGGTTCCGCGCGGCGCCGTTGAAGGGGGAGAATGCGGGTCAGCACACAATGATTACCTGGTCGGATGACGAGGGGAAGACGTGGTGCGAGCCGTTTGCGCCGTGGACGCCGCGGGAGATTGACGGTAAGCCGGGGTTGTTCCGCGCGGCGATGTTGACGACTCTGGGCGGGACGCGGGTGTTAAGCACCATCTACTGGGTGGACAACTCCGATCCGTCGCTGCCGTTCTTCAACGAAGAGACGGAGGGCCTGCTCGACTCCTATCTCTACTTCTCCTTCTCCGAGGACAACGGTGAAACCTGGTCGGAGCCGCGGTTGCTCGACACCACGCCCTACAACGTGCCCACGCCGACCACCGGGCCGACGCTGGTGCTGGCGAACGGCGAGTGGGCGCTACAGTTCGAGACGAACAAGCACTATTATGACACCACACCCTGGCAGCATGCCTCGGTGCTGATGTTCACCTGCGACGAGGGCCGCACCTTCCCCGAATCCGCGGTGACCGCCAGCGATCCCAACCGGCGCTTCTTCTGGTGGGACCAGCGGCCCGGCGTGCTGGCGGACGGCTCGCTGCTCGACCTGTTCTGGACCTACGACAATGTGGAGGCGGTATATCTCAACATCCAGGCGCGCGCCTCGCGGGACAACGGCCGCACCTGGTCGGCGCTGTGGGACACCGGCGTGCCCGGCCAGCCCGCCATGCCCGTCTCGCTGCTCGACGGCCGCATCGCCATGGTCTACATGGACCGCACCGGCGCCCCCACCGTCAAGCTGCGCGTGAGCACCGACGGCGGTCGCACCTGGCCGGATGATACCGAATTAACCCTCTTCCAGCCCCCCACCCCCACGCAGACGGTGAGCAAAGGCTCGATGCAGGACGCCTGGAGCGAGATGGGCAAATTCTCCACCGGCCTCCCCTGCACCGCGCTGCTGCCGAACGGGGATCTGCTGGTGCTGTTTTACTCCGGGCCGCATAAGGATTTGACAGACATTCGTTGGGTGCGGGTGAGCCGGTAGTTCGTAGTAGCGCCGTCAGGCGCGTGCCCGCTCACGCACATAAAGCTCGTAAGGTACTAAAGCGAAGAGTTTTCTTTTTTAGACGATTACGAGCTTTAGTTTCGTAAACGGGCACGCGCCTGACGGCGCTACTACGAACTACCGGCCCTTTAACTTCCGCCGATAACTCGTTGGCGTGTCACCGAACCGTTCCTTGAACACCCGGCTGAAATACGCGGCGTCCGGGATGCCGACCTGGCGACGGATCTCGGCGAGGGGGTGTTCCGTGCTTTCCAGCAGCTCCGCCGCCTTCTCCAGGCGCAGGTGCTGCAAGCGCTCCATCAGCGTTCTCCCGGTGGCCTGCTTGACGTAGCGCTGCAGCGAGCGGAGACCTATCTCCAGACTTGCGGCCACGTCTTCGGCGCGGAGCGGCGTGGCTAGCCGGATGGCGAGGAACTGATCGAGGCGCGCCAGCATGGTGGGGGCAAGCTCGATGGGCGTGGACTCCATCTCCCACCCCAGCGCTCCCCAGATGCGCACGAAGAGCGCCGTCAGGTAACCCCGCACCTGCTCCGGCCAGCCGGGCTGCGCGTCGCGGATGGCCTGCGCCATCAGGGATGCCTGCCAGAGCACCTCCGGGCAGCACGGCCATTGCGCGGGCGGGTTGACCGGGCTCATCGGCTGCACGGTGAAGCGCAGTGCAAAGGTCAGGCAATGCTCGCTGACCTCCCGCCAGGCATGCACCACGCCGGGCGGGTGCACCCACAGGCTGCCGGGGTGCAACGGCTGCTCCGTCTGCCCGAGAAAGCGTGCCTCTCCCTGCAGCAGGATCACCGCCTCGAACGCGCTGTGACTATGCGGCTGAATCACCGGTCGCTCCCAGTAGGAGGTTCTGCCGATGCGGGTGCCGAGCAGGCTGACCGTGCGCCGGCCGACGGTAAAGGACGACGCCGCGGGAGCGATGCGCGCCCCGGCATCACAGAGCAGATCGGTATCGAGTAATGGATTGCCAGTCATTGTCATTATTATACAATATACTGTCGCATATTTCCTGCGAGAATTGACGATGCCTCTCCACTGAAGGGGGTGCGGTCCGGTATACTAGTGGCGAATCATCAGAGAGGGTTGTAAGAAACATTCACAGTCTGGAAGGGTGCGGGAGCCCCGCCGATTATCGGTAGGCTCACCAAAGCACGAGCGGGGCTCCCGCATCCTTCCAGACTGAGAGTCTCGCTTCCGCCCCTTCCCGTAGTGTGATAGGAGAGCATCATGACCTCTATCAGCCGCGATAACTCGATTGTCAATTGGGCGTTCACCGAGGTGGACGAGGCGATTGCGCGGGAAGTGCAGGCGCGCTTGCCGGCCCGCGTGATCGACGTGCATACGCACCTGTACCGCGCGGCTGAGCTGACCATGCTACCGGACACGCATGTCTTCAGGCAGGGGCCGGCGGAGGTGACGGTAGCGACCTGGCGCGCGCAGCAAGAGAAGATCTTGGGGCCGTCGCGGCTGCAGGGGGCATTGATCCTGGGCACGCCGTTCATGCCAGTGCTGGAGATCCCGCAGCACAACGCATTCCTGCTGCAGCAGGCCGCCACACTGCCGGACAGCCGGGTGCTGCTGCTGGTGGCGCCGGGGATGACGCCGGAGCAGTTCCTGCCGTATCTGGAGAACCCGCAGTTCGCCGGCTTCAAGCCGTACCACGTTTACAGCACGCAGCAACCGACCTTCCAGGCGCCGCTGACCAGTTACCTGCCGGAGTGGTGCTGGGAAATGGCGAACGAGCATGGGCTGAATATCACGCTGCACATGGTGAAGGACGCGGCGCTCTCCGACCCGGGCAACCAGCGCGACATTCGCGAGCACTGCCTGCGCTACCCCAACGCGCGGCTGATCCTCGCCCACGCAGCGCGCGGTTTCCATGCGCCGAACACGGTGAATCACATCCAGTCGCTGCGCGGATTGCAGAACGTCTATTTCGACGCCGCGGCCATCTGCGAGTCGGCGCCGTACAAGGCGATCATCGAGGAGTTCGGCCCGCGCAAGCTGCTGTGGGGCAGCGACTACCCGGTGTCCGAATGCCGCGGCAAGTGCGTGACGCTGGGCGACAGCTTCCTCTGGCTCGACCGCGACTCCATCAGCATGGCGTCGGCCAACATCGCCTGCCGGCCCACGCTGTACGAGCTGGAGTCGCTGCGCGCGATGCTGGAGGCGGCGGACGACCTGCACCTGAACGCCGACGACCTACAGGACATCTTCGCCGACAACGCCCGGCGGCTGTTCGGCCAGTTGGACGAGAGCGGCACGACACAGGAACGATATAAGTATGCCAAGACGCGCATCCCCGGCGGCGTGCAACTCCTCAGCAAGCGGCCCGAGCAGTATGCGCCGGACCAGTGGCCGGGGTATTACCGTGAGGCGCGCGGCTGCGAAGTGTGGGACCTGGACGGCCGGCATTATTATGACATGGTGAACAACGCCGTCGGCTCCTGCCTGCTGGGCTACGCCGATCCGGACGTGAACGCGGCGGTGCACCGGCGGGTGACGCTGGGCAGCATGTGCACGCTGAACGCGCCGGATGAGGTGGAGCTGGCCGATCTGCTCTGCGAGATTCACCCGTGGGCGGAGCAGGTGCGCTTCGGGCGGCCCGGCGGCGAATCATGCGGCATTGCCGTGCGCATCGCCCGCGCCACCACCGACCGCTCCATCGTCGCCATCTGCGGCTACCACGGCTGGCAGGACTGGTACCTGGCCGCCAACCTGGGCGCGGAGGATGCGCTGCGCGGCCACCTGCTGCCCGGGCTGAACCCGCTGGGCGTGCCGCGCGAGCTGCGCGGCTCGGCGCTCACCTTCACCTACGGCAACCGCGAGGAGTTCCAGGCGGTGCTGGACGCGGCGGGCGATCAACTGGCGGCGGTGATCATGGAGCCCTGCCGCTACCACGACCCGGAGCCGGGCTGGCTGGAGCACGTTCGCGACAGTGTGCACCGGGCGGGCGGCCTGCTCATCTTCGACGAGATTACCATCGGCTGGCGGCTGCACCACGGCGGTTCACACCTGCGCTTCGGCGTCAACCCGGACATCGCCGTCTTCGCCAAGGCGATGGGCAACGGCTACCCGATGGCGGCGATCATCGGCACCTCCGAAGCGATGGAAGGCGCGCACACCTCGTTCATCAGCAGCACCTACTGGACGGAGGGCATCGGCCCCGCCGCCGCACTGGCGACGGTCCGAAAGCTGAAGGCGGTGAACGCCACCGCGCACGTGGCGCAGATCGGCACCATGGTGAAGGAGCTGTGGGCAACACTCGGCGCGAAACACGGCCTGCCGGTGCACACCGACGACGGCTACCCCTGCCTGGCGCACTTCGCTTTCCAGCACGAGCAGGCGGACGCACTGCGCACGCTGTATACCCAGCTCATGCTACAGCGCGGCTTCCTCGCCAACACCGCGATTTACCCGACCATGGGCCACACGCCGGAGATCGTGGCGAAATATGGCGAGGCGATCGACGAAGTGTTTGGCGAGATTGCGAAGGCGTTGGCGACTGACTCGGTGATGCAGCGGCTTTGCGGGCCGATTGCGCACAGCGGGTTCCGACGGTTACTGTAACGCTGGGAGCGCGGACCTCTGAGTCCGCGCGTCTGGTTGAACGTCACGCGCGGACTCAGAGGTCCGCGCTCCCAGAGGTAAATCATGATTGAAGCAATCAAAGGTCTGACCGACGATCAAATCGTGCGGATTCAGCAGGCGACGGAGGAGATCCTGGAGGATACCGGATTCCGGATCAGCCACCCGGAGATTCTGCGGCGGTGCAAGGCGGTGGGGTGCCGGGTGGATGGGGAAACCGTGCGCTTCCCGGTGCCGTTGCTGCACGAATTGCTGGCGATGGTGAAGCCGGAATACCAGATCGCCAACGCGGTTGGCGAGGAGACGACCGTCGGCGGCGATGACTGGTACTTCCAGGGCATCGTCATCGACCCGTGGGTCACCGATTACGAGACGCAGCAGCCGCGCCGGCCCACGCTGGCGGACATGCGGAAACATACCATCATCACGCAGAAGCTGGAGCGGATGCGGGGGATGAGCCGCATGGACTTCCCGGTGTCCGATGTCGAGGGACCGGCGTCCAGCCTGCGCGCGTGGGAAGAGCACCTGCTGCATCAGAACAAGCACCTCAACGCGATGGTCACCTCCCTGCCGCAACTCCAGCAATATTTCGAGATCGGCGAGATTCTGCTGCAAGGGAAACCGTTAAAGGGCAGCAACCTGATGTCGGTGGCGGTGGCGCCGCTGACACCGCTGCAGTTGACCGACATGAACGCCGACCTGCTACTCAACGCAGTCAAATATGATTTCACCGTCATCCCCACCTCCTGCCCGATGGCCGGCACCACCTCGCCCTACAGCCTGGCGTCCGCGCTGCTGATGTGCAATATCGAGAATGTCTTCCTCGCCGCGCTGACGCAGATCGTCAACCCCGGCAACGCGTTCCTCTACGCAATCGGGCCGTCGGTGGCGAACATGCACTCCGGCCATGACATGTATTACACGCTGGACAAGGTGCTGTGGAAGCTCGGCGGCGTGCAGTTGGGCCGCGCTTACCACATGCCCACCGCCGTGGAGATCGGCGGCTCGATGACCTTCCGCTTCGATCCGCAGTGCGGCGCCGAGGGCGTGCTCTTCATGATGTCCGCGCTGGCGGCGAAGCCGAATATGCTGTGCGGGCTGGGCTCCAATTACAACGCCATCGGCTTCTCGCCGGAGTTGATGATGATCCAGCTTTCCTGGCTGCAGGCCGCCGAGCACCTGTCCCGCGGCATCCGCTTCGACGAAGGACGGCTGGGCGTGGAGAATATCAAGGCCGGGCGCGAGATCGGCAGCTACATGCTCGATGACATGACCATGGACCTGCTGCGCACCGACGAGTTCTTCCAGCATGATCTGTTCGACATCAGCGGCGGCTTCACCGCCAGCAAATCCATGCTGGAGCGCGCGCACGAGAAGGTGGAAGCGATGACCCGCGACTTCACCAGCCCGCACAGCGAGCAGGTACAGGCCGACCTGAAGGCATATTTTGCACGAGAGTATCACAAGCTGGGTGCAGTTATTACCGTTTAGTAGGGGCGAATGGCATTCGCCCCGTGAGAGTGCCGGGGACGGTACCGGCACATATAATCGGGGCGATTGCCAATCGCCCCTACGATAAGGTGAAAAGATGACTTTACGTGAACGCATTTTAGCTGTCTACCGGGGCGAGACGCCGGACGTGGTGCCGTATATGCTCGACCTGTCGCACTGGTTCTATCAGAAGAACAAGCTGCCGTGGGATTTGACCGTGGCGTATGAGGAGCCGGAGTATGCGCTGATCGATTATCACAAATCGGTCGGCGCCGGGTTCTACATGCCCAACCTGGGGTCGTTTTACGGCGCGGCTTACGGCGGCGACGTGCAGTCGGAGACCTTCAAAACCGAGCGCAACAGCGAGCCGGAGATCGTCTGGCGGCTGACCACGCCGCTGGGCGGCATCGAGCGGCGGCGGGTGTGGGAACCGAGTTCCTACTCCTGGGCGATCAGCCGCTGGGGCGTGGAGTCGGAGCAGGACCTGAAGGTGCTCGGTTATGCGCTGGGCAGCCGCACCTTCACCCCGTACTGGGACCGTTTCCAGGCGTGGGATGACTACGTCGGCGACGGCGGCGTGGTCTACCTTTCCGCCGGCTACAGCGCCATCGGCTACCTGATGCACTACTGGATGGGCGTGGAGAACCTGCTGTATGCGACGATGGACTGCCCGGAGACGGTGCACGCGGTGGTGGACCAGATCAACGAGAGCAACCTGCGGCAGATCGACCTGCTGGCATCCTCGCCGGCGGCGATCATCATCATGGGCGACAACTTCTCCAGCGACCTGCAGCCGCCGCACTTCTTTGCCGAGTGGTCGCAGCCCTACTTCGCCGAAGCCATCCGCCGCCTGCACGCGGCCGGGAAATACGTGCCCGTGCACATCGACGGCAAGCTGCGCGGCTCCATCACCATGCTGCGCGAGGCGGGCATGGATTGCGTGGATGCGGTGACGCCCCCGCCGATGGGCGACCTGACCCCGGCGGAGTGCCGCGACGAGGCCGGTCCCGACGTGATCCTTTCCGGCGGCGTCTCGCCCGACCTGTGGTATGACTACGTTCCCGAGGAAACCTTCGTCGCCAAGGTGAAGGAGTGGCTCGACCTGAAGCGCCGCAGCCCCCGCCTCATTGCCAACGCCGGCGACCAGGTCCCCCCCGGCGCCGCAGAAGAGCGGATCACCCTGATGCGCGACCTTGTTGAGGAATATGGACGCTTTTAATTCACCACAGAGACACAGAGACACAGAGAACACAGAGTCTTTTATTATTCTTCGAAGAAAATAAAAAACTCTCTGTGCTCTCTGTGTCTCTGTGCCTCTGTGGTTATCGTAAGGAGCTTTTATGAAAGCGAAAGAGCGAGTGCGGATTGCCATGCGCGGGGGGCAGGCGGACCGGGTGCCGTTCATCCCGCAGATCTGCGTGCCGCATGCGGCGCGGGTGCTGGGGCTGCCGTTCGAGGAGACGCTACTCGACGTGGTGAAGAACCCGCTGCGCATGAACCGGCTGACCTTCGAGTGCGTGAAGATGTACGGTGTGGACGGCCTGCGCGCGTGGCTTCCCGGCGAGCCGCAGGACGTGGTGAAGGTGGGCGAATACTGGTATGGGCGCGACCCGCAGACCGGCGATGTGCTGGGCCGGGTGGACTTCGAAGGCGGCGGCGGCGTGCTGCCGTCGGAAGAGCCGACCATCGAGACCGATGAAGACATCGACGCCATCCCGATCCCCACGGTGGACGACATCAAAGCAGGGGGCAAGCTGATCGGCATTAAGGAGATCATCGACGAGGCGGGCGAGGACTACTTCGTCATCAGCGCGCCGCCGGCGTTCACGGTGGAAGAGCTGACCTGGATGCGCGGCAAAATGCAGGCGATGATGGACCTGTATGACCAGCCGGAATTCGTCCACAAGTACCTGGAAAAGGCCTTCACCATCTCCATCAATCACGCAAAGGCGCTGATAGACATCGGCATCGACGGGCTGATGATCGCCGACACCTACGGCGGCGTGGTGGCACCGCACCATTTCCAGGAGTTCTGCCAGGCGTATTGGATCCGCTGGGTGAAGGAAATTCGCGCCTACAATCCCGACGTGCTCATTTACCTGCACATCTGCGGGCACAGCAGCCACCTCTTCGAGATGATGGCGGACACCGGCGTGGACTGCATCGAGCCGTTGGACAACCTGGGCGGCGTCTCGGTAGCCGATGCCAAGGCGCGCGTGGGCGACCGCGTGGCGCTGATGGGCGGCATGAACACCTACCGGCTGGCGCACGGCACGCTGGAGGACGTGATCGCCGATACCGAGCGGTGCTTGAGCGAAGGCGGTCCGAACGGCGGCTACCTGCTGGCCTCCGGCGACATGCTGCCGACCGAAACGTCGGTCGAGAAGGTACGCACAATGCTGGAGATGGCGTCAGCATATCGGTACGAGGCAGCGGTGAAATAGCTCAGGGACTGTCCCGAGCCCGCAGGACCAATGCCTGTTTCGATTATAATCGCTCATAAATGAGACCACGGGACTGTCCCCCCTCGTGCGAGAGGAAGCCTGAACCACGAGGGGGGACAGTCCCGTGGTGATACAAACGCATAAAGAGGATGGCGACCGGCAACTGGTCCTGCGGGGACGGGACAGTCCCTGAGCGTATGTCAGCACAATTGGGCGGGAACGAGACAAAGGACCGGCATATCAGGCGATCGTCTGGTGGGATATACCGGCAGGAATTCTCAATACACTGCCGGAAGGAAGAATACACGCCATGGCGCACAGTGCAAGAGAAAGGTCTACCATGATTCTTCGCCCTGATCTGCTCGACGAGCGTTCTCCCGCCGGGATCGAAGTGTTTCAGTTGACAGACGATCCGGCGTTGCCGTCCAGCCATCTGTATATGGAGGCGCAGGTCTTCACGCCGGATTCCCAGCGGTTCCTGCTGCACCGTTCGTCGCATGCGCACGGGAGCGACAAGCTGGACCCGCGGCACGTGTACCAGGTGTGCGAGGTGGCGACCGGCGAGTTGTTCACCATCACCAATGAAGTGGGGGCTACCGCAGCGTCGGTCACGCCGGACGGCAAGGCGGTGTATTATTTCATCGACGAGACGGAGCCGGGCGGTGGGCGGCTGACGCTGAAGCGGGTGAACCTCGACGGCACGGGGCGCGATACGGTGCTGGTGGTCGACACGCCGCTGCCGGGCACGAAGTACCGCCCGAGCCAGATTTACCCGCTCTCCACCATCTCCTCGGACGGCAAGCGTATGGCGCTGTCCGGCTTCCTGGGCGACGGGCAGACGGAGTGCGCGCCGTGGGGGCTGATGGTCTTCGACCTGGTGCACCCGAAAGTGAAGTTGATCATTCATGGCGAGACCTGGTGCAACATGCACCCGCAATACAGCCGCTCGCTGGACCCGGAGTTGTCGCACGACATCCTCATCCAGGAGAACCACGGCAACGTCTGCGACGTGATGGGTGAGATCACCACGCTGGTCAGCGGGCTGGGCGCCGATATCCATGTGATTTGTGATGACGGCACCAGTTTCCGCAACATGCCGTGGGGGCGCGACGGCAACGAATTCTGCCAGGGCCACCAGTGCTGGATCGGGCGCAGCCAGCGCGCCATCACGTCAACCGGGACGATGGATGTGCAGGAAGCCCAGTTGATCGAAGGCCTGGAGGCGCCATTCGCCGGCCACATGGGCATCGCCACGCTGGACGGCGTGCGCGGTGACCTGAGCCGCAACTTCCCCAAGCCGGACTTTTACCATTTCGCCACCGATATCGCCGGCAAGCGCTTCATCACCGATTCCGGCCCGATGGATACCGGCGGCGCCATCTACGCGGCGGATTTACCGGCCGAGATCGGCGGCGCGCTCGAAAATATCACCTACCTGCTCAACCCGCGCAACTCCTGGAAGAAAGGCGCGCACATCCACCCGTTCCTCTCGCCGGACGGGAAGACCGGCTTCTTCAATTCGGACGAGTCGGGCACGCTGCAGGCGTATATGATTCGCGGATTGTAAGACGATGGAAGACTGGAAGGTTGGAAGAATGGAAGGTTTGTCGGTCTGGTGATCGAGTAGGCAGGGGAGCTGTTCGAAAAACCCTTCACAGCTACCGCGCCGTATCGAGACCACCTCTGCGGCGGTACTCCGCCGCATGCGGGTTTCGGCTAGCCTGGCGTGGCCGGGCTCTATGTGAGTGGTAGTCTCGATACGGCGCGGTAGCTATGAAGGGCTTTCGAACAAGCTCCCCTGTCTACTCGACCACCGGACCGGACACACTCAATAAGACTACAATCTATTCCAGTCTTGTATTCTTCCAACCTTCCAGTCTTCCAACGTCAACATTGACGGTGACGGGCAGACAATGTAAGATATCCCGGCATTTCGTGATAGGAGAAAACTGCATGGCAAAGCAAACACCGCAGGTGCTCGCGGTCGGTGATCATATTCGGTTGAAGGCGCGCGATAACAATCAGCACCAGGCGTACCGGGTCGGCGCGAGCGAGGTGGTGACCTTCCACGAGTCGGTCGACGGGCTGGTGCTCTCCATCCGCGACGTGCGCACCGGGGAGCTTCGTGACAAAACGAAGGGGGCGCTCGACCAGTATGTGGTCGAGATTGTCTACAGCCGCACGTTCAATCCGCGCTACGCCTCGCTGCGCAACGCGGCACGCGGCGTGGAGGACCCCACCACCACCGGCGGCTGGCGCAAGCTGCGCGCGGTGCTGCGCAAGTCCGTGGAAGAGGGCAAACTCTACAGCGCCGCTTCACCCGAGCTGTTGTCCGGCAGCCCGCTGGCGACCCTGGTTGACGGCTGGAAAGTGGTGAAAGTCTGGTCGCAGGAGCTGGAAAACCTGGAGAAGCCCGAAGAGAAGGAAGCCGGCGCCGAGGCGTAGCCTCACACCGGACAATTCCAAAGACGAGTTTACACAGGAGCGCGAGAAACCGGGGCAATTCGGCTTTTCGCGCTCCTTACAACTTCTGCCGACTCGTGGTGTCAATAACTGTATGGATGCCGCCCGGATCACATTCAGGCCGCACGACGTATCCCCGATGACGGCGCGATGGCATATACTCACGATACTCGCCTGCTGGCTGCTGTGCCGCCTGGCATTCGCCCAGGCGCCGGCTGCCTCGCAACCGGTCGTCGATATCGCCCCGCAGGACGGCGGCGGCTACGTGGTTACCACCTCAATTTATCAGGCGCGCATCAATCCCGACGGCAACCTGCATTCGCTGCAGGTGAACGGCGTCGAATTCCTCGATGACAGCGTGAAGGGTTCCGCCGGCGCCTCCTTCTTCACGGACAGCCCGGTGGCGTTGCCCACCCTTGCGCTCAATGACCGCAAGCTGACCGCGACCAACGAGCAAAAATTCCGCGTCACTTATGAATTTAACGAAGGCTACATCGCCATCAACCTGCGCCACGAATACGACGCGGGGGCGGCTTACATCGCCGTATGCACCCGGCAGATCGACTTCGTGGAGAACCTGGCGCGGGCGGGAATGACGGCGGCGCCGGCGAATTACGACTGGCCGGAGGTGGCGGTGACCGTACCCAGCGGCGAATACCTGGAGCTGCATGGCGGCACGCACATCTGGGGACAGGAATTGGGCCGCCAGGTGTGGGAATGCAGCAACCTGGCGCCTGGCAAGAATTACCAGCTCATGCTCATCATGGGGAAGCGGCCGCCCCGCATTCCCGGGCTCGCCCAGTTGACCAACCTTACCGCCGGCGTGGATTATGATAATGGACTGGTGCCCGCGGGGAAGCCCGTCGAGCTGCAGGTCCGTTTTGACAACAATTCGAATGAGCCGATCAACACCGAGGTGGTTGCCCACGTGGAATCCTACCTCGGCAAGGTGCTGCTCGACGATAAGAAGCCGCTCGCCTGCCCGCCCCGCCAATCCGTCTCGCTGAACTGGGTGCTGAACCCCACCGAGCCGGAATTTTACACCGCGGACTGGTCCGTCAACCTGAAAGGCACGCCAAAACGGACGTCGCTGACCTTTGGCTACCAGCCGGAAGCGCTGGTAATACCCAGCCAAGCGCCGCCGGACTTCGCGGAGTATTGGAACCGGGTGCTGGCGGACGCCACCGCGACGAAAGTGACGTTGACTCGACTGGAGGAGACGAAACGTTCCACCGGCACCGTCACCGTGTACCGTATTGCCATGGAAGCCGGCGGGAAGAATTGCCTGGGTTGGCTGGCGGTGCCCAAATTCCCCGGCAAATATCCGGGACTGCTGCTGCTGCCGGGCGACCGCGTAAGCTATATCAGTCCCAACGCCGCGCTGGCGGACTGCGGATTCGTGGTGATGGCCATCGAGCCCACCGGCCAGCCGATTGACGGAGCGCTGTTACCGTTGATCACGCAAACCATGGTCGGGTTAAACGATGCGGAAAAATTCGGCCTGCGCGCGGTCATGCTCAACTACCTACGCGCGGTGACGGCGCTGGCCTCGGTGCCGGAAGTGGATGCGAACCGGCTGGCGGTGTCCGGCGTCGGGCTGGGCGGCGGCATGGCGTTGATCCTCGGTGCCATCGACGAGCGCATCCAGGCGATCGCGCCCGATGTCCCGAATTACTGCAACATCGAGCTGAACCGCACCGATGCGCGCTGGCCCTACCGGGAGATCAAAGCCTACCTGCGCAAAAACCCGGACCAGGAGCCGGCGGTGCTGCAGACGCTGCGCTACTACGACGCCGCCAACTTCGCCCCGCAGATCACCTGTCCGGTGCTGATCAGCGCGGGCATCAACGACAACTACTCCCGTCCGACTAATATCTACGGCATGTATAACCGCCTGGCGGGACCAAAGGCTATCAAGCTCTATCCCGGCGGGCACGAGGGCGGCGGCCTCAAGCACTGGGAAGAGAAGATCCGCTGGCTGAGCCAGGTGCTGGGCCGCCCGGAGGCCATTCCCGCCGCCGGAGCCGTCACACCATGATGCCGGATGATACTTTAGACCTGACGCGGCCATCAGCCCTCATTCCGCTGCTGCAGCGGCATGGCTTTTCCACGAAAAAATCCCTCGGGCAGCATTTCCTCATCAGCCGCCACGTGCTGGAGGCGATCGTCACGGCCTGCGAGCTGCAGGAGGGCCTGCCGGTGCTGGAGATCGGGCCGGGCATCGGCACGCTGACCCGCACGCTGGCCGAGCATGACGCCCGCGTGACGGCGGTGGAGCTGGACGCCCGCGCGGTGGCGGTGCTGGGCGAGACGGTCGGCGCCTTCCCCAATGTGCGCGTTCTGCACCAGGACATCCTCACACTGGATTTGCCGGCCGTGCTTGGGGAGGAATGCTGGACGGTGGTGGGGAATTTACCGTATTACATCACCACGCCGGTGATCGGCAAAATGCTGGAGACGGCATCCAACTTCCGCCGCATGGTGTTCATGGTGCAGCGCGAGGTGGCGGACCGCCTGGGCGCGGCGCCGGGCACGAAGGATTACGGCTCGCTCTCCGTCTTCGCGCAGGTGTATGCCACGGTCGAGCGGGTGGCGAAGGTGCCGCGCGGGGCATTCCTGCCCCCGCCCACGGTGGAGTCGGCGGTGGTGCGGCTGACGGTGCGGCCGGAGCCACTGGTACCGGCCGCGCAGCAGGAAACCTTCTTCCGCGTGGTGCGCGCCGCCTTCGGGCAGCGGCGGAAAATGCTGGAAAACGCGCTGGCCGGCGGCGGCATCCTGGACGGCGAACGCCCAAGGATCACCGAGGCGCTGGCCAAGGCCGGCATCACCCCCGGCCGGCGGGGTGAGACGCTGGGGATCGAGGAATTCCGGCGGGTGGCGGAAGCGATCGGGGAGTAAAACCGGGGATAGTTTTACTCTTTTCCATCAGACAGTCAGACGAGTCGGACATGTCTGACATTTCCGACATGTCGGATTAGTCCGACTTGTCGGACCAAATTCAGGAAGCAACCAGACCACATCCATGAATCAATCACACACATATCTCACACGCGGTCGTGTCGGCTGTTCGCTGGCGGGGAAGGTGTCCGCCATTGCCATCGTGGTGGACGCGCTGCGCGCCAGCACCACGCTGGCGGCGCTGTTTGACCACGGCGTGACGCGCGTCCAGGTGATCGCGCGGGTCGAGGATGCGCGCAAGCTGGCCGAGCAAACGCCGGATGCCCTGCTGGTGGGCGAGCGGCGCGGGGAGCGACTGCCGGGTTTTCACCTGGGCAACAGCCCGCTGGAAGTGCTCGCCTCGGAACGGCTGGATGGCCGCACCGCCATCTTCACCTCCAGCAACGGCGCCCAGCGCTTGACCGCCTGCCACGGCGCCGACCGCATCCTGGTGGGCACCGTCGCCAACGCGAACGCGGTGGCCGATTGGGCGCGCCGGCAGGCGGACGACAGCGGCCGCCCGGTGGACCTGATCGCCGCCGGCAAATTCCCCGAAGAGGATTTCGTCTCGCCGGAGGATGAGGCCACCTGCGCCTATCTCGCGCAACGCATCGGCCTGCCGATCCACCCGGACGCGCGGGAGAACTACGCCCACTGGGAGCGCGAGCTCATCCTGCGCGGGCTGGAGGAGATCTTCCGCTCCTCGCGCCACGCCCAACGGCTGATGGAGATCGGCTACGGCGAGGACGTGATCTTCTGCACGCGCCCGGACACCCTGATGTCGCTTCCCGTGGTGTGCGGTCCGGTGCTGCTGGACGGCCACCAGGTGGGGGTCGAGGTGCTGGCGATGAAGGACTGTGTCGATGGATGAGGCGTCCCTTGCCGCGATGATTCAGGAACACGCCCAGGCCGCCGTCCACTACGCCCGCGACGTCGCTCACCGGGAGCTCGACTACTCGGAAGCCAGTTTACAGACAGTCGAGCTGATCCTGGAAAAATACCACTGTGAGTTGCCCCGCGGACGGTTTATGCGGCTGCTCAAGCGCGGCCCGTCCGAGCAGGAGATCGAGCAGATGACGCGCATGTTCGGCTCCTACCTTGGCGAGGTCATCCGCCGCCACCTCGGCGGTGAATGGGAACCCGAGCATCCCCTGATGCCGGAGATCCCCGGCATGGTCGTCGGCGGCACGATGATCGCGCCGTGGGCGAAGGCCTATAAACGCATCGTCGATGGCCCCGGCGCCAACCTGCTGTTTTACTACAAGGTGTTGAGCAACCAGGTGAAGCAAGTGGTGGAGAGATAACCCTGGGATCGCAGGCGTCCCGCGCCTGCCTGGTAGAATAGCTTTCCGTTACAGGGCAGGCGCGGGACGCCTGCGATCCCAGGATGGATTTACGTACAGATCGGCACTCCCGTCTCATCTTTTCCACAAACTCCGCGATTACCTTCCCCCGACGCGTGATACAGTCCATACGTGCGCCAAGGTTGGCGGGTGCAGCATCTGCTTTCCTGGCGCTCGGGAGGACGAAGATGAAGCACGTTTCGCACGGAGGCCGGCGATGGTTACGCTGGCGCTGAAAGGGTCGTTGATTCTGTTCATTTTTGTGTCGCTGCTGGTGCTCCCCCTCCTGGTCTGGTTGCCTGCTGAAGATGCCCTGCACTACTGCAAGCTGTCGATCGCCGCCATGACCATGCTGTGGATCGGCCTGGTGCCGGTGATTACGCTCTGCGTCTGGATCGGCCAGCGGTATGCGAGTTTCCGGCGGAGACAGCATTTTCGGTCGCATTGAGGACTATCCGGATTATTCATGAGGGTCTACTTATGCGCACCCGTAAAGGGTGCGGCTACAGGAAATTATGCATCGAACCTTTCCCAACTGCCCTGTGGGCGAGGTGATAAAATGCATTGAACTTCGAACGATGAACTCCGAACTCGGAACTTACCCTCCCCCGCCATTTCTGCTACAATAACACCCGTTTCGAGGAGGTTACGGTTATGCGGTATTCACGCCTGTTTTTGCCCACGCTGCGCGAAGTGGCGGCGGATGTGGAAATGGCCAGCCATCGGTTGCTGTTGCGCGCCGGGTATATCCGGCAGTTGGCGGCGGGCATTTATTCGTATCTGCCGCTGGGCTGGCGCGCGCTGGACAAGGTGGCGGACATCATCCGTGACGAGATGAACCGCGCGGGAGCGCAGGAGCTGCTGATGCCGGCGCTGCACCCGCAGGAGCTGTGGGCGGAGAGCGGGCGCGAGGAGACGATGCACGACGTGCTGCTGGGCCTGAAGGACCGCAAAGGCGGGCAGTTTTACCTGGGTCCCACCCACGAAGAGGTGATCACCGACCTGGTGCGGCGCAATGTGAAGTCGTATCGCGACCTGCCGCTGAACCTGTACCAGATCCAGAATAAATTCCGCGACGAGCCCCGGCCCCGCGGCGGGCTGGTGCGCGCGCGTGAGTTCATGATGAAGGACGCCTACTCCTTCAACCGCAGCGAAGAGGAACTGGACGAGACCTACAACGCGATGTATGCCACTTATACGGACATCTTCAAGCGGGCCGGCCTGCACGTCACCCCGGTGGATGCCAGCGGCGGCGCCATCGGCGGCAAGGAGACGAAGGAGTTCATGCTGCTGACCGCGGCGGGCGAGGACCGGATTCTGCTCTGCCCGAAGTGCGGGTACGCCGCCAACCAGGAGATTGCCGACTTCCGCCTGGTAGTTCCCCAGCCGGGAGAGCCCCCGCGCGAAATGCAGAAGGTGGATACCCCGGAGGCGCATACCATCCAGGCGCTGTCCGAGTTCCTGCACGCTTCTCCGGAGCGCATGGTGAAGACGCTGATCCTGATGGCGGACGGCAAGCCGGTGGCGGCGATGATCCGCGGCGACCGCGAGCTGAACGAAGGGCGCTTCCGCGTGCTGCTCGGCGCGGCGCGGCTGGAGATGGCCACGCCGGAGCAGATTCAGCAGGCGACCGGCGGGCCGGTAGGCTTCAGCGGGCCGGTGGGGTTGAATATCCCGCTTTACGGCGACGAAGAGCTGCGCGGCATGGTGAACTTCATCACCGGCGCGAATGAAGCGGATACGCACTACATTGACGTGAACTGGACCGATGTCGAGGGAGCGGTTACCTGGGGACGGCTGCGCTTTGCCGTCGTCGGCGACGTGTGCGAGCGCTGCGGCGAGCCGTTCATCGAGAAGAACGGCATGGAGCTGGGCCATATCTTCAAACTGCGCTACGCCATCTCCGAGCCGCTGCACGCCACCTTCACCGACGAGGAAGGCAACGAGAAGTTGATCATCATGGGCTGCTACGGCATCGGCGTCAGCCGCATCCTGGCGGCGGTGGCGGAGGAGTGCCACGATGACAACGGCCTGATCTGGCCGATGAGCATCGCCCCCTTCCAGGTGTACCTGATGGCGGCGAACATGCAGGACGAGACCCAGCGCGAGCTGGCCGAGCGCCTGTATGTGGTGCTGACCGGCGCCGGCATCGAGGTGCTCTTCGACGATCGCGATGAGCGCGCCGGCGTGAAGTTCAAGGACTCCGACCTGATCGGCCTGCCCATCCGCGTGGTGGTGGGCAAACTGGCCGGCGAAGACCAGGTGGAAGTGCGCGAGCGCGCCTCGGGCTCGATGAACGTGCTGCCCGCCGCCACCCTGGTGGAGAGCCTGCGCGCGCGCATCGGCGAGTTGATGTAAATGAACGAATCAGTCGTCTCCTGCCCGGCCACCGGGCAGGAGACGACTCCCCCTGCATGCACCCGATTTTCGTTTTTTCTTCTCCTGCCCCGGTAATTCAGCAACTCAACCCCATCGTGCGGTGTCCGAGCAAGAATATACTTATCCAAAATCTGATATCGGAGATTTCCTATTGAAACCGCTGGTAGTGTTATTACCTCTGTCTTGTCTTATCCGCATGCACCGCCTACACACGACAGCATGGTATCCTGATGCAGGATAACGCTTCTTCGGATACCGGCTTTCCCCCACAGTCCGTTGTAATGGCTTGCCAGGAAAGCATCTTAACCATTCTTTAATGAAACACAAAGAACAACATTAACTTTATATGGGATAAAAGAATGACGATATTATCAATACGCGAATGAATAACCAACACGATCTCTCTTTCGCGGACATCAGGCAATTCACGGAGAAAAGAGATCGAAGACCAGATCGTCGTGGGAGGTCTCACCTGAACTCTCACCTGTTTTTGAATTCCGAGGGCGATGCAGACTCGAACGCCAGCACAAGATGAACCGGAAAAACAGCAGTCTTTCGATGCCATGCTGGAGAAATTCCGGACATATCGAGAGACGCGTGATCCTGCGTTGCGAGACGAGCTCATCTGCACCCACCTGCCGCTGGTATACACCATCGCTCATCGCTATCACAGCCACTCCGAGCCGTTGGACGATCTTATTCAGGAAGGGTCGATCGGCCTGCTGAAGGCGGTGGATTATTTTGACCCGAACCGCGGCGTGCGCTTCAGCACCTACGCCTGCCACCTGATCACCAGCCAGATCCTGCACTACCTGCGCGACTGCGGGCACCTGATCCGCCAGCCGGCCTGGGTGCAGGAGCTGAACACGAAGATCACCCGCGTCAGCCACCGCCTGACGCAACATCTCGACCGTCCGCCGCTGCCCGAGGAGATCGCCACCGAGCTGAACCTGACAACGGAAGCCGTGCAGGAAGTGTTGTCGGCGCAGGAGCTGAACCGCATCGTCTCGATCACCATGCCCAGCGACGATGGCGAGGACAATCCGATTCTGCTCATCGATAAGGATAAAATCCGCCAGGCCCATCACCACACGCTGTCGCTGCCCATCGAAGACCGCATCGTGCTCGAAGAGGCCATCAACCGCCTGAAGCAGTTAGAGCAGCAGGTGCTGCGGCTGTTCTTTTACGGCAACATGACGCTGTCCGAGATCGCCAACCGGCTGAGCATCTCCACCCCGCGTTCCGCCTACCTGCTGCGCAGCTCCATCAACAAAATCAAGGCCGGGATGGTCGAGCAGGAGCGCACGGAAAAGGAAGTGCTGCTCGACGCGAGCGCGACGCTCGAACAGGGGATGGATATCCCGACCTATGATAAATTGACCGGCATTCATTCCGCCTCCTATTTTCTGCAGCGGCTCGAACAGGAATGCCAGCAGGCCCGGCGGCACGGGGGAAGCTGTGCGGTGCTGCTGCTGTCCATCATCGGCTACGCGGATAGGGAATCCGACACCTCGCTGGGCGTGGCCGTCGGTCAGTTAGTGGCCCAATCCGTCGACGGTGGGGATATTCCCGCCTACCTTGGCGACGGACGGTTCGGCATTTTGCTGCTGGAGGCCGGCAATGAAGCGAAAGAGATGGCCGAACGCCTGCGGGATGCCGTCTTCCTCTGGCTCGATACACAAAGCATCGATCTGTCGGTGGCCGTCGGCGCCGCCGTCTTCCCCGGTGATGGGGTGACCTCGGACCGGCTGCTGAAACGCGCCGAGCAACTGCTCGCTGCCTCCGAAAAAGCCGCAAAGCGGCAACGAAGATTTAAAGCCTCTAAATAAATATCATTTTTTCAAAAAACAGCGCTGGGTTATTTAACTATCGCTTGCCTCCTATGGAATAATGTACCTGAAGGGCAATTACAGCATTTTCATCGTAACATCAGTGCCCACTAAATTTTCGCAACACATCGAAGGAGGACAGACGACCATGACCAAGTTCGCGGCGCGCCGCAGAGGTTTCACCCTCATCGAATTGCTGATTGTAATCGTGGTGATTGCAATCCTTGCGTTGATCGTCATTCCGCGCGTCATGAGCGCCGGCCGCAAGGCCCGTGAGTCCACGCTGCGCGCGAACCTGCATCAACTGCGCAATGCCCTCGAACAGTTCCAGGCGGATACCGGGCTGTATCCCAGTGATCTGATCGACATCACTGCCGCCAAGTCCGACCCGCCGACCACCGGCGTCAACGAAGACGGCGACACCGAAACCATTCCGAGTGGCAGCTATCAGGGCCCGTACCTGTCCGTCTCCGGCGGCATCGGTACCACCGGTATCCCGGTCAACCCGTTCAAGCATCCGTCGGATGCTGACTACACCGATGACACCGCGCACTGGTCCTATGGCGCTGATGGTCCGGGGATTGTGCACCCGGCCGTGCCGAGTGAAGGCAATACGCTGGACGGCGTCCCCTACAGCACGCTGTAAGCTGACCGTCACCTGAGGTAAACGTTACGCCCGCGGCAACCGCCGCGGGCGTATCGTCTTGATACAGGAGTAGAAACCGCTGACGATGGGAGGGCGAGGCTCCTGCCGAGCCGCGATTATGCGCCCGTCCCCGCGTCGAATGCTTGTCGAACCCCGTCTTTAGAATATAAGCATCAATCGATCAGCATCGATTTGTGCAAGACGGCTCTCACCAAGCACTCAAAGTGGTGGCTGGCTCATGATCGTGGCTCGGCAGGAGCCTCGCCCCCCCTTCATCCCTGGGAAGCAATAATGGTGTCAATCTACGTAATCTGCGGTTGCAACAGCAAGTTACTGATGCTCGGTGCGTTCCAGCAGGCTGCGCTGCACGTCCCCGTCCAAGCGGGTGAAATATTCCGAGTAGCCGCCGACTCGGATCACCAGGTCACCGTATCGCTCCGGATGGGCGACGGCGTCGCGGAGCACCGCCTGATCTACGACATTCACCTGCAGTTGCATGCCGCCCAACGCGAAGTAGGTGCGGATGAGTGATTTCACCTGTTCGCGGCCGGCGGGCGTGGCAAAGAAGGAGCGGGCCAGCCGAATATTCACCACCAGCGTGCCGGGCGCGTGCTGCTGCTGTAGACCGGCGACGGAGCGCAGCATGGCGGTGGGCCCGTGACGGTCGCGCCCCTGCACCGGGCCGGCGGAATCCGACACCGGCGTGCCGGCCGCGCGGCCGTCGGGCGTGGCACCCACCGGTTGGCCGAACCACCCGTAGGTGACGAACATCAAGGTAGCGGGCAGGTACCGCCCGCCGCGCCACGGCGCATACCGCTTGAACTCGCGGAACACCAGGCCGGACAGCCGGTGGGCCAGCGCATCTACCGCGGGATCGTCATTGCCGAATTTGGGGCAATGCAGCAACCGCTGCCGCAGCTCCTCGGCCCCGGCGTAATCCGCCCGCAGCGCCGCCAGCAGCGCCTCCGCGGTCACCGCGCGTTCTTCAAAGACCACCTGCCGCACGGCAGCCAGCGCGTCGATGGCGTTGCTCAATCCGACGATGTTGATGACACTCCAGTTCCAGCGGGCGCCGCCGTTCTGGTAATTCCGCCCACGGTCGATGCAATCGTCGATGAGCAGTGTGCGGAGGACTTGCGGGTACCATGTCGCGCGTATTTCCTGGTGCTTGTCGATGGCCGCCGTCAATTCGGCAATGCCCGCGCGCAGATCGGCGGCGAAGGCCTGGAAGAACTCTTCGAAGTTGGCGCAAGCCGGCAGGTGGCGCTGCAAACTCTCCTCCAACGTTTTGATGACGCTGTAATCGCCGTCCAGCGAGCCGACATTGGAGCAACCGTGCACCATCAGCTCGGTGCAGCCACCGAAGGCGAAGTTTCGCTTGTCCTCCTCCGGCAGATTCAGGCCCGCCAGGTCAATGGCGCGCAGGTAGTTCTCCTCGCAATACAGCGCCGGCAGGCCGGCGCCGGTGGCGATCGTCTCGAGCGCCGCATCCCACACCGCGTCCGGCGAATCCTGGCGCAGGCGCAGCGCCAGGTTGGGCCGCCGGCATCCCCTTACCGCCTCCAGGCAGACCAGCGTCAGCGCGTTACTCGCCTCCCGCCCGTCACGCGTAGTGCCGCCCAGCGCCACGTTCCAGCCGTCGCAATCGTCCACGTAGCGCCAGAGCTCACGCACCAGCTCCACCGCTTCCTCGCGCGTGACGCGCTCCAGGGCGAAATCGTCCTGAAAATACGGCCACATGAACTGGTCGAAGCGCCCCAGGTCGTCGCTGCCGTCGATGGCGTAGAGGAAGATAGTCGCCGTCATCGCCTCGAAGAATCCCCGGGCCGGCCGCATGGGCAGGTGGTCCCGATACGCGGCGGCCAGCCGCTGTCGGTTCCGCTCCTGCTCCGGATCGTCGAAGGCCAGGCTTTCCAGGTACTCCGCCACGCGCGCGCGGTAGGCGTCGATCGCCTCCACCACCACCAGCAGCGCCTGGTACAGCTCCTGTTTCTCCGCATCACCGGTCGCCGCCAACTGCTGCCGGATGCGCGCCGCATAGGCGTCCAGCCCCTCCGCCAGCACTCGCCCGAAGTTGATAATGCTGTGCGTGTAGCCGCCCGCCTTCGGGTAGTCCTCGCAGAAGCGGAGCACCTTCCGGTAGGCTTCGCGCTCGACCGGCGACGCGGCGCCTGCTTCACGCTCTTGAGCCAGTGCCGGATTCGTCTCGATCTGTACGTAAAAGTGCCGCACTGATTGCGGTACCGCTTCACGCCAGATCGTCCCGCCCGCCGGATATAATCGCTGGCCGGCATACGGCAGCAGCTCGCAGTGCGCCAGAAAGTTGGCGATGCCGCGCGCATGCCGCATGGCAGGACTCCCCACGCCATGCAGCGCGCCGGCGGCGAAGTAATCCCCGCGCGCCTCCAGTGCCCGCGCCTCCTCATCGGTCAGCGCCCAGGCCGTCTCATCCGGGGTCGTGGCATCCACCGTGTCATCAACAAAGACCCGGCCGATTAACGTCGATGTCATATCTCCAGCTCCGTGCGGGCAATCACTTCCGCTTGCATGTTCGGCGCGAGGCCGACAAAATAATCGCTGTAGCCGGCGACACGCACCACCAGGCCGCGGTGGCGCTCCGGGTGGGCCTGGGCGTCGCGCAGCGTTTCGGCGCTCACCACATTGACCTGTGCTTCGAAGCCGCCTAGCCGCAGGAAGGTTTCCAGCGTTTGCTGCATGGGTACCGCCAGCCGCTCCGGATCGTCGGGATGGAAGCGCAGGTTGACGGCAACGCCGCCGATCATCGGGCTGTGATCCCATTTCGTCGCTGAGCGGACCGCCGCGGTCGGCCCCAGGCGCTCTCGCCCCTGCGCGGGGCCGGAGCCGTCGGCGAAGGGGAAACCCGCAGTCCGCCCGTCCGCCGATGCGCAGGTGAGGCGGCCATAATGCTCGTGCACGATCCAGCAAAACAGCCCGGGCACCACCGGGTCGCCCCAGTAGCTGCGGTGCTGCGCGCACTCCTCGCGCAGCATGCCGGTGATCCACTGCACCAGGCCGTCTACGCGGTCATCATCATTCCCGTATTTCGGCGCCCGCGCCAGCAGCGCACGCACATCGTCGAAGCCGGCGAAATCCGCCAGCAGCGCCTCGCGCAGCCGTTCCAGCGTCAGCGTCTCCTCCTCAAACACCGCCTGCCGGATGGCCGCCAGCGCGTCCGCCAGGTTCGCCAGTCCGACGAAGGAGGATTCGATCCAGTTCGCCCGCGCGCCGCCGTAGTCGATATCCTTCCCGCGTGCCAGGCAGTCATTCACAAAGCAGGACAGCAGCGGGAATCCCCCACCCTGCGCCCGACTGAGCATGTTCCGGTTCTCGGCCAGCACGCCTTCGCGGATGAGGTCGGACAAGTGTGCGCGGTATCGTTCAAGCAGCTCATCGAAGCTTCCGACGACGGGTCTTTCTCCGGGCTCTCCACCCAGCGGCGGTACCCCGCCGACCGGCTCGCAGCCCAGCGGAGGAATCCCCAGCACGTCATGCAGGCACTGTATCAGGTTGTAATACGGACTGGCGACGTAGACGTTGCTGATGGCGATGGGGGTGATCTCTACGCAGGTGCTGTGGATGTAGAGGCAGGCGTCGCGATGCGGCAGGCCAAGCTCGAGCAGGCCGCGGGTGATCACCTCGTCGTTGAACAGCGCCGGATGCGAATATCCGCGCGCCAGCAGCCGGCTGGCCAGCGCCGGCAGGTCGGACGGCATCCCCGGATGCCAGCACAGCCCCACGCCGGGGTACACCATCCGCACATGCCCGACCGAGCGCACGAACAGATACGATAATTCATTGGTCGCGTCGGCGCCGTTTTCATCGCGCCCGCCGACCATCAAACCCACCGCCAGGCCGCGCGGCGTGTATTCGTTGAGCAGGATGCCCAGGCAGTCGATCAGCTCCTGCGCGCGCGCCTCGGTCACGCGGCCTTCCGCCAGGTCGCGCCGGTAATACGGCAGCAGGTAGCGGTCGGGTCGACCGAGCTGGAACAGCGCCATCTGGTTGCCCGCGCACATGCAGAAGGTGACGAAGTGCGCAGCCTGCAGCGCTTCATGGAAAGTCTCGGCGGGCGATTCCGGCACTTTGCGGCAGATGCGGGCCATCTCGCGCAGCTCTGCCGCGCGGTCGGGGGCGGCATTCTCCGCCTGCGCCTCCGCCAGATCGGCGTATTTATTCGACAGCGCCACTAACCCGTCAAGGGCGTGCAGGCAGCCACGGTAAAAGTCATCTTTTTCCAGGTCAGCGGACTGCGCCAGGTTCAGCCGTTCGCGATAGCGCCCGATCTGCGCGCGGATGCCGGCCACCCCTTCGCGCAACAGCAGCGCGTAGTCGATCGCCATGTGCGCACGTTGGCCATACGCCTTCGGCATCGCCGGGTTTCCGTAACGATACCAGCGGTCTAGCTCTTCCGCTTCCTCTGCGGTCAGCGGCCGGTGGCAATATTTGCCGACCAGCAGCTCATCCTCATCGATGACCGGCGTCAGGTTACGCAGGATGTCGCCCGCCAGCAGCCCACGACGCACGATCAAGCTGCCTTCACCGCCGCTGGCCAGCCAGGAGCGCCCCACGAACAGTTCCGCCTCGCGCGGCGCCACCCACTCATGCGCCTTTTCCAGTGCCCGCTCGCGCAGCCGCTCCACCCGCGGCGTCGCCTCTACCTCAACTGTCGTCTGCATGGCTCTCACTTTACATGGCGAAATAGCCGGCGTCAATAATTCGCCGGCCTTTCACCAGCAAGAATCGGGCAGGAAGGCTACCCTGAAAGTGGTGGGATGGGAAAAATGGGACGAATAGGAAAAATGTGTTGGTGCGTTCATGGGAAACCTACCTTTAATGTACCAACACATTGTTCCTATTCCTCCCATTTTTCCCATCCCACCACTGATTTGCCGGCCAACCGGCCCGATCCTCCCCAAAACCAGCCTCCCGTGACCCGGCCTACTGACCCGATCCTTAATAGAACAATGCTTTGCGCAAAAAACCCGAAAAAAACGCTAAAACAGGTTTAAAACTGCTCATTTTTGGGTATAGCATAAGCACTCTCCCGGAAAACCGACCGCCTTTTCAGCGCCCCGAACTTTCCTAATCTCACGCACAAAATTATCTCGGGGCCGGGGATCTGCGGGGATCTGCGGGCCCGGACTTACCACAATCCACGCTCGACCAGCAGCTCCTTCAGGCCGCGCATATCGGCGAGGAGGGTGTCGCGCAAGTCCTGACGGTGGAGGGCGGCGGCAGGATGGAATAGGGGGACATACAGGATGCCCTCCTTCTCGATGGGCTGGCCGTGCACCTTGCTGATTTTCGCACGAGGGTCCACCAGCGCTTCCAGCGCGAAACGCCCCATCGGGCAGACGATTTTGGGTCCAATCACGCGAAGCTGCGCCTGGAGCCAGGGGTTGCACGCCGCCACTTCCCACGCCAGCGGGTCGCGGTTGCCCGGCGGACGGCAGCGGTTGACATTGCCGATGAAGACATCGGCGCGTTCCAGCCCGATATCCTGCAGCATGGCATCGAGGAGTTTACCGGAGGGGCCGACGAAGGGCCGGCCGGTCTTATCTTCCACGGCCCCCGGCGCTTCGCCCACGAACATGATCTTCGCGCAGGCGCTCCCCTCCCCCGGCACCGCTTGCGTGCGGCTTTGCGACAGGTCGCATTCCACGCACACGCGAATCTTAGCCGCCAGCAGCGCCAGCGCCTGTTCCGGCGGCAGATCCTTGCCCATCTCCGCGCGCTCGTCCGGCGCCGGCTCCCGTTCCCACGCGGGCTCTGTCATGCCGCCTCCCTCCGTCCTGCCGGCATGCCCAGGTACTGCTGGAACCAGTCCGTCGCCAACCGCGCCACCTCCTCCAGCGCCCCCGGCTCCTCGAAGAGATGGGTGGCGCCGGGGATTACTTCCAGCCTTTTCGGGGCGGTGATATGGGAGAAGGCTTCCTGGTTCATCTCCAATACCACCTGGTCGCTGCCGCCTACGATGAGCAGCACGGACGCCTGCACCCGGGAGAGTGCTTCCATCGCCAGGTCGGGACGCCCGCCGCGTGACACCACGGCGCTCACGATCGGCCCCAGTTCCGCCGCCGCCCGCAGCGCCGACGCCGAGCCCGTGCTGGCGCCGAAATACCCGATATTCAACGCACTCGCCGCCGGCTGTCCGCGCAGCCAACCGGTCACCTGCATCAGCCGCTCCGTCAGCAGGTCGATGTCGAAGCGCGCCTCGTAAACCTGGTCTTCCTCGGGGGTGAGCAGATCGAACAGCAGCGTGCCGATGCCCCCCGCGCGCAAGATATTGGCGACGAAGGTATTGCGCGGGCTCAAGCGACTGCTGCCGCTGCCGTGCGAGAAGATCACCACCCCTCGCGCACCCAGCGGGAGGCCCAGCGTCCCCGGCAGCACCACGCCGTCGATGTTGATCTCGACCGGTTGTTCATCCAGATAATCAGACATGCGCCCTCCTTCCGGCACAAAAGTTACGATCCACCAAAGAACCGTTTGAACACCGGCAGCATGGACAGCACGCGGATGCGCTCATCCCGGACTGCGAGCGGTACGGTGTCCGTGCAGCAGATTTGCGACACGCCCAGGCTCCATAACCGCTCCCAGCCATCGCCGGTGAACAGGCCGTGGGTGACCATCACGATGATGTCCTCGGTGCCGGTCGTCCACAGCGCTTCGCAGCAGGCAACCAGCGTGCTGCCGGTGTCCAGGATATCATCGACGACTACCGCGCGCCGCCCCACCTCGCCGTGCAGCGTGCCGTGCACGCCGGCGGGCGTCCGTTCCTTGTGCATATACGCCACCGGATCCGCGACGCCCGCTTCCCGGCGCACGTCCTCGCAACGTTCGAGCGCGCCTTCGTCCGGCGCCACCAACGTGGCGCCTTGCCAACCCAGGCGCTTGATCTCATCAGCGAAGGTCGACGCCGGCGACAGCGATACCACCGGCGCCGGCACCAGCTCCGCCGCGCGCTCGCTGTGGATGTCGACCGTCACCACCTGTGTCACCCCCGACGCCTCCAGCAGCGCGCCGACCCACGGAGCGGCCTGGCTCTTGCCCGCTTCCTCCTTATCCTGGCGCATGTAGGCCAGGTACGGCGCGACCAGCGTCACCGTATACGCGCCTTCCTTGCGGAGCGTGTCGCAGAGCAGCAGTGCGGCCAGCATGTGCTCGTCCGGCGGAGCGAGGGTACCGAGTACGATCGTATCTTCCTCACGCACCGGCGTCTGCAGTACAATCTGCAACTCGCCATTATGAAAGCGCTCCGCCGACCAGGCCCCGGGGCTCAACGGTGGCAGCTCCAACAATTCTCCCGCCATCGGCGCGAATTCCGGGAAGGCAAAAAGGATGGGATCGCGGTGCAGCAGCTCGATGACTTCCTCGTCGGTGACCGGGCGGAAGTCGGCGTAATACATCCCCACCGCGCCGAGGAAGATCTCGGGGATTTGCAACGCCACCACGCGCGCGCCTTCCGCCTCCAGCCGTTCGACCGTCTCGCGCGGCACCACGGGAATGGCTGCCACCACCACGCGTGGCCCCTGGCTGCGGATTTCGCGGATGGCGGCCAGCATGGTGAGCCCGGTGGCGATGCCGTCATCCACCAGGATAGCCACCTTTCCCGTTGCCGGGATGCTCGGCTGCCCACCGAAGTATCGCTCGCGACGCCGCAACGCCTCCGCGCGCTCATGAGCTTCCGCCCTCGCGAACCATTCCGGGTCCACGCCCGCACGCTCTTCCTCATTGCACACAAGCTGCCCGGACTCGGTGACCGCGCAGATGGCATACTCCGGATTGCCCGGATGCCCGATTTTGCGCGCGATGACCAGGTCGAGCGGCAGTCCCAATGCCTTTTTGATCTCCGCCCCCAGCACCACGCCCCCGCGCGGCAGGGCATACACCACCGCGTCCGTCCCGCGATATGCCTCCAGCGCCTTCGCCAGATATCGCCCCGCCTCGCTCCGGTCGTGATACGTCATCACTGTTCTCCTCTTAACAGCATACGCCGGCGCTGGAAAAGGAGTGTTTCAAGGATCAACGAGAACAGGCCATCTTTCTTCTCTAATAATCGGGCTGCTGCAAGGAATTCTTTCACAGGCACACGAAGTGAAACGTAAGACCATCGTAATACTGATCGAGGTAAACGCATGATGACAGCAGAGACCGCAGCCTCGCGCCACCCGGCGGCGCGTGTTTTTGACCGCGTGCAGTTACAGCGGCTGGGCGATGACGCACCGGCCGGTTTGTGGATCGCCTCGCTGCCGGTGCCGCCCGGCGCCGAGACCGCACTGAGTCTGGGCGGGCAGCCGACCTTCGCGCAGCCGCTGGGCGAGTGGCCGGGACATGAGGGCAGCCCACGCCGGCTTTTGCTGGTGGCCGACGGTGGGAACACGGCGCCGGAGCGCCTGCGCCCCGTGCAAGAATCTGCCGCGCCGTCCGGCGCACCGCCCGCGGCCGGCATGACGGTGCGCGAAGAAAGCCTCGATCCGTATTTCAAGTGGCAGTCGGATGACCTGACGCTGCGCTGGGGCGGGCGGACGGTAAGGCTGGCGCTGGGCATGCGCGTGGGCAATGACGTGCACTGGTGGCAGTACTGCCGGCTGGTGACCGACCAGGAAACGCCCGGCTGCCGCGTGATCCAGATGAGCGGCGCGATTCCGCATACCGAGCTGACCCGCGAGCACTTCGCCGAGCACCCCGGCTACACTGACCCGTTCCTGCACAAGCACAACTGGCTCTACGGCCACATTTACGCGCGCCTGCATGCCAACGGCGTGTGCGAGGTCTACGCGCGGCATACCAATAGCAAGTATTTCGACGAGGGGCAGGATCTGCCCAACGCGGTGCCGGTGATCGGCATTGCGGTGGAGGGGGAGACGCCGGACGCGGGGTTGCTGGCTGACCTGACCGCCGGTTTGGAAGCGGAGTTCAACCTGGGCGCGGTGCATTTCGACGTGACCGATCTCGCCCACCTGGCGGACATCGACAAGCCCGGCTGCCTGAAGGTGGAGGGGGACACGCTGATCTGGCAGCCGTACCAGGGCGTGGAGGTCTACGGCGGCCTCGCCCCGCAGGAGATGATCGGCGATCCCTATCTCTATCGTGCGGAGCAGCACATCATCCCGCGGGGCATGGCGCGCACGCTGCGCTTCTCGCTGAGCCTGAACCCGGAGCGTTCGCCGCGCGTCGCGCGCTACCAGGCGCCGGCGTGGTGGTACGGGCTGTGCGAGGAGCTCTCCCCTGCCCCACTGCTGCCGGTGAAGAACGAGTACGATCCCTTCATCGAATACCAGCGCCAGTGGTTCCGTTACTGGATGCTGGAGGGCGGCTTCGAGGACGGCTGCATGCCGCGCGGCGCCGCCGGGTCGCGGGAGAAGCGCCCGGAGCCCGGTTGGGAAGGCGAGATGGCGGGCGCGATGATGCTCTGCGCCTACCACACCGGCGATCCGGTCGATTACGATTACGCCTTGCGCGCAGCCTATCAATTCCACGACCTGTACGTCGATCACGCCGCCAAGCTGATGCGCATGCACGGCCACCCCTTCCCCGCCTTCGCGCTGCCGATGAACCGCATTCACGCCATCGTGTATGCCTACCTGGAGACCGGCGACCCGACGCTGCTGAACACGGCGAAGGCGGTGGCGGACAACAGCTACTGGCTGCACCTGAACGCCTGGCCGCGGCTGTCGGTGGGGCGCGACGCCTGCTTCATGCGCGGCGCGGTGCTGCTGTATCGCTACCTGAACGATAAGCACTACCTGGAGATCGCCCGCGCCAGCGTGCGCACGGTGGCGGAGTCGCAGTTCGAGGACGGCAGCTTCGGCGACCAGGGCGGCGGCACCGGCACCCACGGCTGGAACCAGTATGTCGTCAAACCGTGGATGGGCCTGATGGCGGTCGGCCCGTGTCTCGACCTGCTGGAGCTGTGCCCGGATGACGCATACGCTCTGCAGGCGGTCAAGCGTTTTGCCGACTGGCTGCTGCGCGAGCGCTTTGAGACCGAGCCCGGCGTGATGGGCTGGGGCTACCAGCACGGCTACGCCGGCGGCCGCGACTTCATCCAGGTCAACCGCGGCACGCCCATACCGCTGCCCACCCCCGGTCAGTGGCACCGCGACTATCTTGCCCGGCTGATGACCTTCTGCTCGATGCGTTTCGGCGACCCCGCCTACTTCGACGCCTGGGCGGAAAGCTTTGCCGCCTTCGCGAAAAAGCGCCTTAATGGCCCGCCCCATGCCAGCAAAGATCACTGCGTCACCCAGACCCTGCAATACGTCCCCTGGGTGCAGCAACGCCTGTGGAACGCCACGCTGGACGAGCATGGCCTGCAGCTTGACCCGGTGCGCTTCGGGGCACGCACGCCGGCGGAAGGGCGAATACAGACGCCGGACGGCGAAGTGCCGGTGCGCTGGCTTGATGAAAATAAGTGGCAGATCGATGGCCAACCATCAACGGGTTGATAACCGAGCAGGTATTACGTCCGCAGCCTTGTTGATAACCGAGCAGGTATTACGCCCGCGGCCTTGCGGTTAAACAAGTTTAAATACGGCGAGAAATCTCATTTTTTCTTGTTACCGACAAGGAAATGCTTTGCTGGCACGAGAAGCTAAACAACACATACACTCGCGGGTGACCCCCGCGGCCAAAGAGGATTGTTACTGATGAGCACAGCCGACACCGTTGAACCGTCGCTACATCCCGGGGCGCGCTATTTCGATCGCGTCCAGTTACACCGCATGGGCGAAGCGCGCCCGGCGGGCCTGTGGATTGCTTCCTTGCCGATTCCGCCGGGCGTAAGCACCGACTTGAGCCTGGGCGGCAAGCCGACCTTCGTGCAGCCGCTGGGCGAATGGCCGGGGCATGAGGGCAGCCCGCGCCGCCTGCTGATGGCATGCGACGGCGGCGAGACATCGCCCGACGTGCTGACGCCGCAGGCGCAAGCCACCGCGACCGGCGCCGCGCCGGAGGCGGAGCTGACGCTGCTGGAGGAGAGCCCCGACAAGTTTTACTATTGGCGGACGGATTACCTCAAGCTGAGCTGGCAGGGACAGACGACCCGCCTGATGATGGGCCTGCGCGTGGGCGAGGACGTGCACTGGTGGCAGTTCTGCCGCATGGTCGTCGAGCAGGAGACGCCGACCTGCCGCGTGATCACCATGAGCGGCGCCATTCCCGTGGTGCCGGTAACGAGCGAGGACATGGCCGGCAAGAATTATAACGCCCCCTTCCTGCACCATCAGAACTGGGTCTACGGCGTGATCTACGCGCGGTTGCACGCCAACGGCGTCTGCGAGATCTACGCGCGCCATACCAACAGCAAATTCGTCGACGAAGGCCGCGAGTTCCACGGCGTGGTGCCGGTGATCGGCATCGGCGTGGACGGCGCACAGCCGGACGCGAGCAGCCTGCAATATTTGACCACCGGCACGCGGGACGAGTTCACCCTCGGCCAGGTTGCCTTCGAGGTGAACGAAGTGTCCCGCCTGGGCACGCCGGAGAAGCCGGGCCGCGTCGACGTGACGGACGGCACGCTGGTCTGGCAGCCGTACCTGGGCATGGAGCTCTACGGCGGGCTGGCGCCGGCGCAGCAGATGGGCAACCCCTTCATCTTCGAGGCGAAGGACCAGATCATCCCGCACGGCATGAGCCGTTCGCTGCGCTTCACCCTCAGCCTGAACCCCTCGCGCTCGCCGCGGATCGTGCGCTACCAGGCGCCGGCGTGGTGGTACGGCATCTGCGAGGAATTCTCCCCCGCCCCGCTGCTGCCGGTGAAGAATGTCTACGATAAGATTCTGGAATACGAGCGGCAGTGGAGCCGGCGCACCCTGCTCCCGAACGGGTTCGAGGCCGGTAGCGAAGCCCGCGGCTCGTCGAGCAAGCAGACGACACGCCCGGAGCCCGGCTGGGAAGGCGAGGCGCCCGGCGCCATGTTCCTCGCCGCCTACTGGAGCGGCGACGCGCTGGATCACGAAGTGGCGCTGCGCTGCTGCTACTGCTTCACCGATGTCTGCATCGACCACGCCGAGAAGCTGGTGCGCATGCACGGCCAGGCGCCGCCGGCGATGGCACTGCCGATGAACCGCATCCACGCCTGCCTGTATGCCTACCTGGAGACCGGCGATCCCTACCTGCGCGACATCGCGGAGGCGGTGATCGAGACGAGCTACCGCGTGCACAAGAATGCCTGGCCGCGGCTCTCCATCGGACGCGACGCCTGCTTCATCCGCGGCGCCACGCTGCTGTATCGCTACCTGAACGACAAGCATTTCCTCAACTTCGCACGCGACAGTGTCCGCACGGTCGGCGACTCGCAGTTCCCGGACGGCAGCTTCGGCGATCAGGGCGGCGGCACCGGCGTCCATGGGTGGAACCAGTACATCGTCAAGCCGTGGATGGGCTGCATGGCCACCGGCGGCGCCCTCGACCTGCTGGACCTGTTCCCGGGTGATGAAGTGGCGCTGAAACCAGCGTCGCGCTTTGCCGACTGGCTGATGCGCGAGCGGCATGATCTGAACAACGGCGTCAAAGGCTGGAGCTATCAGCACGCCTACCACTTCGGCCGCGAGTTCATCCAGATCACCTCACCCGGCGCGCAGGTCGGCATCCTGCCCGGCAATCACCAGTGGCACATCGAATACTTCGCGCGCGTGCTGCCGTCAGCTTCACTGCGTACCGGCGACCCGTCCTACTTCGACGCCTGGGCGGAAAGCTCCGAAGCGGTCTGGCGCCACATCGAAGGCGCGGACGAATTCAAGAGCGGCGACCACGGCTACGCGCAGGCCTGGCAGTATATCCCCTGGCTGCAGCAGCGCCTGTGGAACGCCACACTGGACGAAAACGGCCTGCAGCTCGATCCGAAATACTTCGGCCCGCGCACGCCCAAAGAAGCCACCATCCTCACTCCGGACGGCGAGGTAAAGGTGCGCTGGGTGGATGAGACGCGTTGGGAGATCGTCGAGTAATGAGTGACAAGTGATAAGTGAGTAGTAAGTAGTGCTCGGTTCGGTGGTCGAGTAGGCACCGGAGGGTTTTCGAATAGGCTCCCGTGCCTACTCGACCACCGTGCTTGGCGCTATGATCAATATGCCTGCGACAAGATCATGTTACTAATCGTCCGGAGCGCGGATTGCCAATCCGCGCGTATAGCCCATGACTCGCGCGGATTGGCAATCCGCGCTCCGAAAGCTTATGCATAACTTAATTAATATCGATGTCCTTACGGCCGGCCGTGCCGTCGACTTCCGCCCGCAGGATAACTACAGCGTCGGCGACCGGCGGCAATGCCGGGTGCTCGCCGGCGGCGAGTCAGCGGAGTTCACCTTCCGGCTCGACACCGTTCCCCCCGGCACGGCCGAGGTAGTCATCGCCGGCTGCCTGGAAGTCTACGACAGCCACGCCTACGCCCATAAGCACATCAACTCGCTGCTCGCAGTTCGCGTGAACGGCACGGTCATCTTCGACGGCGTCCAGCACTGGCGCAGCCACGACGAGACGGTGGCTTTCTGGAACCCCTTCGATTACCCCTTCGACGCGGCGCTGCTGCGGGAGGGAACGAACACCGTCACGATTATCAATAAGACCACTCGAGCGGCACTGGGCGAGTTTTACGAAGAGCAACTGGATGCAATCTTCGGCGCGGAGGAAGCGGAGCGGAAGCTCTCGACCCTTTACCTCTCCACCGTGGAAGTGAACCATGTCGCGCCGCCCGTGCAATTCCCAATCCTGCGCGGGGTGCCGCGGACGGCAATTGCCGGCGTGCCGTTCATCGTGGAGGTGAGCACCGGGCCGCGGGCCGCGATGGAGGTGATCAGTGACAGTGCCGCCGAGGTGGCCGATCTCGGCGGGGAAGAGGAATTCGGCGAATACTGCATACTCTTCGAGATTACTCCTCGCGAAGCCGGCAAGCCATGCACCGTCAATTTTACTGCTAACGGCACGACATTGACGGCGCACGTTGAGACGGTTTACGCCCGGCAAGGCGAGGTGGACCTGGTGATCGGTCCCGGCGCTGAGAGCACCTACTGGAACCAGTTGCTGGTCGCCGCGCAGGATTTCTTTGCGCTCGACAGCGGCAATTGTTTCCGTATCTCCATCGACGACTACCTGGGCAACCTGCACTTTTACGACCTGGCGCAGTGGAAACCGCTGATCAACTATCTGGTGCGCCGGCGGCGGTATTACGCCTTGCAACGCGTGCGCGTGCCGCCCTACAGCCGCATCCAGCACCACGAGCTGACTGAATTGGCGGACATGGGTCCCGGTCTCTTCGCCGGCACCTCCGTGCCCGAGCCCATCCTGTTCCTGCACCGTGAGGATGCGAAATCACCCGACCTGGACTGGCGGCTGGGCGCTTACCTGGATTACTTTGCCAGATGCATGGCGGAGGTGAAGCTGCCTGGGCATCCGGTGGTCACCTTCGACTCGCCCGGCGCGTTGAGCGGGCATTATTACCGGTTGGGGCTGGACGCGCAGGTGAGCGAGATCGGTCCGGCGTGCAACGTGATCGAGGAGATCTGTAGCCGCGGCGCCGCCACCGCCTACGGCAAATCGTGGGGCGTGGCGGCGGCCATGCACTGGTACTTCGGCACCGGCGCGCATTATGCCTACGACGACTCGCGCGTGCGGATGGCGTGGCTGACCATGCTCTCCTCCTACCTGGCCGGCGCGCGGCACATCGTGTGGGAAGGCGGCGTCTTCGACAACCTGCCGGTCTACAACTACCTGCTGACCGAAGAAACCTGGCGCGATTACGGCCGGCGTTACCACCACCCGGCGCTGGTCGCCATGCGCGACAACTTCCGCCGGCTGCTTGATCTGCACCGCGCGCAGCAGCTCCCCTCGCCTACCGTGCGCTTTGCCGTGCTGCACGGGCACAACGATATGTTCACCGGCACCTTCCAGCCGCTCACCAGCGCGGTAGGCGACATGTCGATGATCCGCGCGTGGTCGCTGCTGAAGGTCTGGCTGCCGCATTTCTCCTGGGGACGCCACGGCGCCGACCACGGCCGCCCGCACCGTCGCTGGTACTCCTGCACGCCGTATGGACAGGTGGACGTGCTCCCCGAGCACGTGGAGCTGGCGCAGTATCAGAAATACGGCCTGCTCGCGCTCCTCGGCTGGAACACGATGACCGACGAGCAGTATGACAAGCTGCTGCAATATGTCGAAGAAGGCGGCACCCTCTTCGTCAGCTTGCCGCACTTCGTCGCCGACACTCGCCAGCGCCACATCTGGAACTTCTTCCGCGGCGGCGACCTGACGGCGTTATGCGGCATTCGCGCCCGCGAGATGGGCCGGCGGCTGGAGACGGTACAGTTTACAACAGATCAGTTCGCTGCCCACCTGCCCGCAGAGATGACGCTGTCGCCGAAGAACCCCCTCTTCGTGGAAGATTTCGACGAAACCTACCCCGTCTTCGGCCTGGACGTGACTTACGTGACCGGCGAGATCGAGGTGGTCGACGCCGAAGTGCTGGCCTCCAGCCAGGCCGGCCAGCCGGTGCTCCTCCGCAAGCGCATCGGCAGCGGCGCCGTCTACCTGCTCAATACCTACCATCACGTCGGGCGTGGCCGGCTGCTCGATTTAGCGGAAGGCGTCCTTCGCACACTGGTTGAGGAGCAGCCTGCCCCCCTGCGTGTGGATGATCCGCGCCAGGTCGTCGCCTGGTTCGAATATCCGGCGGACGGCTTCACCCGCTACCTCTTCCTCAACACCGACTGGACTACGGAAGGCAACCTCGCGCCGGTGACAGTCACCCTCGGTGGGGAGACGATCAGCTTCGACGTGCCGGAAGGGCAGCCGGTGCAACTGCTCAGTGATGGGAAGCGGCATGTGCTGATGGCCGACCCGGCAAAGCAAGTAGCCAACTGGAACGATCTCGAATAAGAGAAGGAGCGATCCATGCGAAGGTTATTGATTGCCGTCTCCCTGCTGTTGCTGACAATCGGCCTGTGGGCGGATGAGCCTGCAGTATGGCCCTTCATCTCCGGGCAGGCATTTCACATCCTGCCGCAGACCCATAATCACGAATCGGGCTACTTCTCGCTGTGCGAAGGGCTGGACGGCAAGCTGTTCGTGGGCACGGCGAAATACGGCGTGAATTCCTACCTGGTCGAGCTCGACCCGGCGACCGGGAAGCAGCGGATCGTCATCGATACCCATAAGCTGTGCGGCTACACCGGCACCGGTTTTGCGGCGCAGGCAAAGATCCATACCCGCAACTTCGTCGCCCCCTCCGGAAAAATCTACGTGGGCACCAAGCAGGGGTATCCCGAGGGTGACGAAAATCCCAATTCCTACCCCGGCGGCTTCCTGATGAGTTATGACCCGCGCACGGATACCGCGCAGAGCTACGGCATGGTGCCGTATCATGGGTACGGCGTCATCGACGTGGCGGCGGACGAGTCGCGTGGACTGATCTACTACGTCGCCTGCCAGGATGACGACCACCGCGACCACCTGTGGGGCGTCTACGACACCCGTAAAAAGCAATACCGCCTGCTGGGGCCGCACACCACCCTCTACGGCAGCACGCTGCTGGATAAACAGGGCCGGGCCTATGTCATCACCAGCGATTACAAGCTGGCCTGTTACAATCCGGACGGCGACCAACTGACCATCCGCGATATCCTGCTCGACGGCAAGCCGTTCGATCCCGCGCCGGGCGTGATCATCCACCAACGGCTGACCAACTGGGTCATGTCACCTGACGGCAACTCGGCCTACCTGCTGATGCTCACCAATCCCACGCTCTACCGCATCACCCTGGCGGGAGGCGGCAAATCGACAACCGCCGCCGATCTGGGCAAGATGCTGGCCACCGAGAAATCCACGAGCGCTTATTCACTGGTCATGCATCCTGACGGCAACGTCTACTCGCTGCTCGTGACCCCCGACCCCGCCGGCAAGGCCAAAGGCACGCTGAACGTGCTGGTGCGCTATGAGCCGGGGACGAAAACCATGCGCACGCTGGGCGCACTCGCCATCCGCAACAAGGATTACTTCGACTTCACCCCGCAGCCGGACGGCACGCCGAAGCCGTGGAGCAACGGCGTCGAGACGCTGGCCGACGGCACGCTGGCGCCCACCGCGGTGAACCAGGGTTTGATCGCCGGCCGCGACGGCACGCTCTACGCGTTGCTGATTTCGCCCTTCGCGGTGTTGAAGATCGACGACTACCGTGTGCCTACGCCGGTGGCTACCCCCGCGCAGTTATGGCTGGACGCCTCGCTGGCAACCTGCGACCGCACCGAGAAGCAGTTGCCGGAGATCACCCGCATCGCCGAAGAGGTGGCCAAGCGTTACGAAGCCGGCGGGCGGCTGGACGTGATCCTTAACAGCAACAACGGCTGGCCCGGCCAGGGCCCGCAGGCAGAACTGACCGGGCGCAGCGGCGGCATCATCGACCTGGGCGCCCGTTACGTGCCAGATGGCGAATTGGCCGGGCGCACTCCAGAACAAATACGAAACGACGTCATCATCATCGGCTGGCAGCGCGCGCCGACTCCCGGTGATGTCGAGCGCATCAAGCTCTACCAGGGTCGCGGCGCGAAGATCCTCGGCTTCGGGCCGAAGGGCTTGCCCACACTGGCGGAGTGCGAAAAGCTGTGCGATTATTGGATCGACACCGGCCTCGGCGCCGATGATCGCGTGTTGACGCTCGATGACGGCCTGCGCGCCGGCCACGGCAATTCGCTGGCAAACCTGATCAACGGCTGGACCTTCACCGCCGAGTTCATCGGCGCGCTCACCCGCCACGGGAAAATGCCGCCGATGTGGAAGGCCATGCTCTACCAGAACGACTGGGAGCCCTGGTACCTGAAATACGGCGGCAAGGTCCGCTTCCATGAGGACCTGTACGTGCCGCCGCTGGCGCAAGGCGAGCTGGGCACGCGCTTCCTGAACCAGATCCGCTGGCACCTGCGCAAATTCGAGAACACGCAGCTTGGCGAAGTGCAAAAGGCCGCCGGCATCATTGCCGACGAGCATGCGAAGGGGAAGAAAACGGTGGTGACGGTGGCCGGGCACTGCATGTTCGACACAGTCGGCCAGTATGAAGACGCCGCCTGGGCGCAGGAGGTCAGCTTCCACGGCTGGGTGCCGTATGAGACGCGGGCGTACCTGGCGCAAGCGCCGCGCGACTCGCTGGTGCTGGTGCTGTCCTACTGCGGCTTCTCAAAGGGAGCATGGGGGGCGATGATGGGCAATGGCCAGAAGCGCATCCTGCTGGTGACGAGCGAGAACGATGCCAAAGAATTCCCGGAGTTTGACGGCCCGAAGGACGAATGCCTGGCGATCATCGACATGGGCCACGCCTACGGCGACGCCTGCACCCGCATCGACGGCTACCCCCTCCTCGTCTTCCCGCCCAGCGGCATCATGCAGGCGGTGGCGTATGGGGCGGTGGATGTGGAGGTGCAGGCAAAGATCAAAGCAGCAGATCAGCCGAAACCCTGATGTGTTGATGCCGGCGGCTATTTCCAATCAACAACGCCTTCCACCTTCGTCGGATCGACAGCCAGAGGCAATAGCCCGGATCCATCCGCATGCATCAGATAGATATCGCTATTGTGCCACGAATCAGATCCGATAAGGATGTCCCTTCCATCTGGACTCCATATCATCGGGTAATTATCATTCGGAAGGGAGTCAAGATTCGTCAGGCGAGTTTCGTGAGAGCCGTCGGCATCCATAATATACATATCGGTATTATTACCATCGTAGCGGTTAAAAACGATTTTCCTGCCATCGGGACTCAACCTGGGAAGCCAATCATCTACAGGATTATTGGTCAAGTTGACCAATCCTGTGCCATCGGCATTCACCCAACAGATATCACGAGGACCCAAAAAATTGTTATTGTGGGAAGCGATTAACATCCGGCTGCTGTCCGGGCTCCAACAACTGAAGTTATCAAAACGATTGTTACTTACCCTCATTTGGCCGGAGCCATCGGCATTCATCACAGAGCAATAATCGCTACCAGGATCCGGCCAGGCATTCTCAAAAGAAAGATAACTAATTTTCGTGCCATCAGGACTCCACTTGCCTCCGCCATCACCCCACGGACTATCCGTCAGGCGCTGTTGATTGGAACCATCGACATTCATCACGTAAACTTCATAACGACCATCCCGATCGGAATCAAAGAGTATTTGGCTGCCATCCGGGCTCCAATCGCTTGGTTGATCGCTCGCCGGGTTATTCGTGAGCCGGCGCTGATCCGATCCATCGGCATTCATCACATAAACCTCATAATTGCCGTCCCGGTCGGACCAGAACAGGATCTGTGAGCCGTCCGGGCTCCAGCAAGTCGGATAGACTTTCTGATCAGCCTCTGCCACACGCGTCTTGCGGGAGCCATCACGCTCCATCACATAGACTTCGAGATGATACTCATCCGGAGTATTATAGGAAACGTAGAGGATTCCCCCGCCGGAAACACCATTACCTGGGGTTTTGATCATTGCCACGTGCCCGTCCGTATATGAGGCAATGGCCCTGTTGCCATGCCGGCCATCGAAATCGCTCCGGCTATAAGCGATATTCGTCTTCCCATCCACAGTCAAAATGACCGCACTCTCGTTGCGGATCTGGCCCAGCGCAATGGCGGACACGGCATTATTGTATGCATAACCATTTCGCCGGGCTTTGCCGAGGGTGGGACAGTTGAGCAGGCCCGGCGGCACATCGAGGCTGGCCCACACCTCCTCGGCCGATGGCAGCGTTTCGTCATGATCCTGGGCATAACAGAGGATCGCGATCGCGAGCTGGCGCTGATTGCTGATGCATTTTCCCTGGCGTCCCTTCTCCCGCGCTTTGGCGACTACGGGGAAGAGCACGGCGGCCAACAGGGCGATGATGGCGATGACGACGAGCAGCTCGATCAGGGTGAAGCCGTGAGAACTCCTGGCTGGCATACGTATTCCCTCCTGTGAAAGCGTCCACTCTTATCATACCAGAAATCTATCGGAAAGCAATACAAGCGCAGTTGTTCTGATTATACTTATCATATTGCAACCGGCGATCACTGCGCCTTGATTGTGCCTAATGCGGCCGCGCGCCAGTAGGCGGCCAGCGGGTAGAGGGACGAGTAGGTGATGATGGTGCTGAAATCCGTCTGACCGATCAGCCGCTCGAGCAAGGCGCGTTGATCGACGGACAGCGGGCGGCCAGTGCACATAAGCTGCGACAGCAAGGCTTCTGCCGGCTCGCGGATGGTGCGGAATTCCCGGTTCAACTCCTCCGGCCACTCCCCGGCCATGCGGCCCCACCAGTCCTGCATCGGCCACCGGCGCCAGTCGAGATCGAGCGTCGTGATGTCGACGGGCTGGTAGTCAAGGCACTGCCAGGTGAACCGCTCTGATCGCCCGGCTACGAACTCCATCCCCTGCCGCCAGGTCTCCTTCAGCGCCGCGTCTTCGTTCTCCAGCGCGTAAAGCGCCTCCAGCGACACTTGCTCCTGCAGGTAGGCGTACGGCGTGCGCATCTCCAGCGGCACTTGCAGGGAAGCCTTTGCTGCCCGGCGGGCATACCGGCGGTACTGCGCATGCCAGTGGCGGTCGCCGGTCAGGTCCCAGCCGATCAGGTAGATCATCGGCAACCGTGCCGCCTCGTGCGGGGCGACATCCCACATTTTGTCCACGTTGCCCGGCCGGTCGTCCTCCATACAGATGGCGAAACCATATTCCGGCGTCATGTTCCGCTCCAAGCGAGCGCAGATGGCGGCGATCATCTCGCGCATGGTCGCACGCTGGGCATCATCCGTCAGCGGGGAATGATAAAACCGCCACAACCCGTGCGCGAAGTGCGTATACTGGTCGCGCGAGCTTTCAATGTAATGCGACGTGCCGTCACGCGGGCTGACGCTGCGCAGCACCAGCCCCTTCGCCGGGCTCAACGTGCCGCACAGCACCATGCCGGCAAACACCTTCTTTGCCGCCGCGCGCATCCCCGCGTCGCCGGTGGCCAGGAAGCGGTCGCAGACGATGGACATCACCACACCAGCGCTGATGGCGCTGTCCTCCATGCCCGTGCCCCAGCCGTTGGTGTTGGGGTACTGGCGCCCGATCTCCTCCACGGTCGGCAGGTGGTCAAAGCGCGGCTCATCAAAGCTGGAGACGAAATCGTAAAACAGCTGTGTACGCGGATGAAACAGCCGCTGCCAGGCATACCGCCAGGCTTCATTGGCTTTCTTCTGCAGACGGCGATCGGATACGGTGCTCATAGATACCTCGTTAGCGCATGAGATCCAAGCGGTGGTGTATAATAACAAAGGACCAGCCTGATTAATATACAGGCTGGTCCTTCCTTCATCAAGCGAATCAAAGTTGGGACGCTATTTCGCGTATTCCACCTGCCGCGTTTCGCGAATCACCGTCACCTTGATCTGGCCCGGGTACTGCATGTGCTCTTCGATCTCGTGGGCTACCTCTTTGGCGATGAGGTAGGCCTGCTGATCGTCGACCTGCTCGGGTTTGACCATGATGCGGATTTCGCGGCCGGCCTGGATGGCGTAGCAGCGCTCCACGCCGGGCTGCTTGACGGCGATCTCCTCGAGCTTCTGGAGGCGCTTGATGTAGTTCTCCAGCGACTCGCGGCGGGCTCCGGGGCGGGCGGCGGAGATGGCGTCGGCGGCCTGTACCAGCACCGCTTCCACCGTTTCCGGGTGCGGATCGCCATGGTGGGCGGCGATGGCGTGGATGACTTCCGGCCGTTCGCGACAGCGCTTGGCGATCTCCGCGGAGAGCTGGTGATGCGCGCCTTCGTTCTCGCTTTCGGCAGCTTTGCCGATGTCGTGCAGCAGCGCCGCACGCTTGGCATACTCGATGTTCGTGCCCAGCTCTTCGGCCATCATGCGCGCCAGGTGGCACACCTCGATGGAGTGCTCCAGCGTGTTCTGGCCGAAGCTGGTGCGGTAGCGCAGCCGGCCCAGCATGCGGACCAGCTCCGGGTGCAGGCCGGTGACGCCGGTGGCCATGACCGCGTGCTCGCCGGCTTGTTTGACCAACCGGTCCACTTCCGCCTGCGCGCGTTCTACGGACTCTTCGATGCGCGACGGGTGAATGCGCCCGTCCTCGATGAGGTTCAGCAAGGCCAGCCGTGCCACTTCCCGGCGTACCGGGTCGAAGCCGGAGATGACTACCGCTTCCGGCGTGTCGTCGATGATCAGGTCCACGCCGGTGAGGGTCTCGAAGGTGCGGATATTGCGCCCTTCGCGGCCGATGATGCGGCCTTTGATCTCGTCGCTGGTGATGGGCACCACCGAGACGGTGCTTTCCATCGTCTGCTCCACCGAAATACGCTGCACGGCGAGGGTGACGATGCGGCGGGCCTCCGAGTCGGCGTGTTCGAGCGCTTCTTCTTCGATCGCGCGGGCGACGCGGGCCACGTCCAGGCGCGCCTGATTGCGCACCTGCTCCAACAATTCTTCCTTGGCCTGCTCGAGGGTCAGGCCGCTGACGCGTTGCAGTTCCTGCTGCTGGCGCTCGATGAGGGCCTGGACATCCTGTCCTTTTCGCTCGACTTCACGCTCCACCTGATCCAACTCACGCTCGCGGCGGGAGACATTCTCCAGCTTGCGGTCCAGCGTTTCGTCCTTCTGGGCCAGGCGGTTTTCCAGACGATGCATCTCGGCACGATCTTTTTTCTGCTCCTGCTCCATCTCATCGCGGATTCGCAGGACTTCATCCGCCACTTTCAGTTGTACTTGCTGCCGTTCAGCATCCAGATCTTTTTGCGCAAGGTCTCGCTGTCGTTCTGCTGCATGTAAGGCATCCTCCGCTGTTTTCACATTCCGCTGGAGGAAATATGCGATAACGGCGCCGCCGATGATCAATCCACCGAGCAGGCCGAATCCAAGGAATAGGTATGGAATGGGATCTCCCTCCTCCCAATTATAATGACGCGCGCCGGGCTGCGGCGCACGGTTGACCGGGTATTACTCCGTCCAGCCCTCCGAATTGGATTGCTGGTCCAGGTGGGCGATCACGCGAGTGATAATGTCGTGCGTGAAGCCACGCCGCAGCAGCATCTGCCGCAAACGCAGCAGGGCGGCGCGGTCCCGGACCGCGTTTTCACGCTGTGCCTTCCTGGCCAACCGCCACGCCGTGGCGAAGTCATCATCCTCCGACCGGAGCGTTGTTATAGTCTCTTCCGCAAGATTGGCGTCAATTCCTTTTTGTCGTAATTCATACTTCAGCCGCACTGGTCCGTAGGCGGTGCGATTGGTGACCCAGCTTTTGGTGAATTCGCGGTCGTCCAGCAATTCCAGGCGGGTCAATTCCATCAGTGTGCGGTCGGTCACTATCGCGGTAAATCCCTTGCGCTGCAGCTTCTGCCGCATTTCCTTCTCGCTGCGCGCACGGTAGCCTAACACGCGCAATGCGTATTGCATCGCACGATCAAGTTCGGGGTCCGGCATCTTGAATTCGGTCTGTTGTTGATCAATCATTAACGTTTATTAACGATATTTCTTTCTTCTCCATCAAGCCTGGTTGACGGAGTATCAGGGCGTCCGGAGCGAATCGATCAGTTCAACACGACATCCAGACTGCATCCTCTTCGGTATTGACACTCCATTATATACGTAACGGAGCAAAAACTGCGAATTCCCTGTACCCGCGGGCTGTCTGCCCGCGGAAAAACCGAAAAAGCCCTGCGACGATCGAAAGACACTTTCATTGACGGCAGGCGTAGAGACCTACTGATACCGTATTCGGATTTCACCAACGCGTCAGGGCGCTGCAGCGTCTGTGCGACCCTGCAACGCCCTGAGCATACCCAAACCGGAACACGGCCAACCGAACGGCGACGGCCTGCCAACCTCACCGCAATGCGGTAGAGATCACCGTCGATGCATCATGATGGTCTTCAGTGTGACCAGCATGAGCGCGAAAACCGCGCTGCCGACCATGATCAGCTTATTGACATCGAGCGCCGGCACCCAGATCTCTTCATCCGGGCCGATCACCCAGGCACCCAGCGGACGAACACGCACGGCTCCTCCGCCACCTGCCCCGGTGATTTCGCCTTGCTCGGTCTGCGCCTTACCGCCGCCGCCCCCGCCTCCGCC
>Ga0172369_10000509_pt1 | contig 58223 bp, 52 predicted proteins | sample LakKiv25m_FD_114539 | JGI IMG/M metagenome (GOLD analysis project Ga0172369, IMG submission 114539) | Freshwater microbial communities from Kabuno Bay, South-Kivu, Congo - kab_022012_11.25m | ecosystem: Environmental > Aquatic > Freshwater > Lake | place: Democratic Republic of the Congo...
ATGCACGAATAACTGGGTGTAAGTATTTGCCATGTTTATTAATTTGTTAATGTCCTACGGACAATATAGCCTCTTAGGCTAACTATTCCTATTGATATTGAAGCCCTACGGGCTAAACAATATGTAATTTTCTATATCGTACTAAAATAAGAATGTATTTCATGAATTTTGGGGATATGAGTTTTCAGGATTACTTTCTGGCTGGCACATCAAATAATAATATAGCCAATAATCAATTCCGTATCACAGATTATTTATAATTTTAGGCGGTCATAAAAACGAAGAACCATGAAAAAATTTATGCTCCTTGTTTTTCTCCTCCTTACTTTCCTTATCAATTTATACAGCCAAAAGATCACCCTGGCAGATGCTGAAAAGGTCGCCAGGAATTTCTTTTATGAACGCATAAATCAATATCAAACGACTAAATATGAGGATGTCGGCATTGTAAACTCTCAGATAGTGTTTGAATCTGAACGGCCGGTGTATTATGTTTTTAATATGAGCCAGGGTGGATTCGTATTGGTATCAGCCTCCCGGAATACTGTTCCTGTGCCGGCCTATTCGCTGGAGACGTCATCAACCGGTGAAAATCAACCTCCACAGTTTATAGCATGGATCGAACAATATAAGCAGCAGATTATTTTTGCGATTGATAACCAGGTAAATCCTTTTCCTGAAACTATCTCAGAATGGAACAGACTCTTAACAGACAATCCACTCAACCTAAAATTTTTAAAGGGTAGGAAGGATGTTCAGCCGATGCTTATTTCAAACTGGGACCAGGGGCAATTCTATAACCAGATGTGTCCTTCCGATCCCGCCGGACCAGCCGGTCATTGCTATACAGGATGCGTGGCAACAGCAATGGGTCAAATCTGTTATTATTTCCGGTGGCCGGAAGCAGGTACCGGTTCATACTCTTACGTTCATCCTGTATATGGAACCCTTTCAGCCAATTTTGCAGATACAAGGTATGATTGGAATGCAATGACCAATAATGTTCAGCAGCAAAATGAACCTGTAGCCGAATTGTTGTATCACATGGGAGTTTCAGTGGATATGGATTATGGTCCGAACGGATCGGGAATGTGGAATCATAAGGCGGCTTATTCCCTGCGGACTTATTTCAGGTACTGTCCGGAGACTCAGTACCTTTACCGCGACAGTACAGATCTTGACTGGGACAGTGTGATTGTAGCACACCTCGATCGTGGAATTCCTATGTACTATGCAGGCTGGTCGGTACCCAATGTCAATGGCCATGCATTTGTATGCGACGGATACCAGACCAATGATTATTTTCATTTCAACTGGGGCTGGAGCGGTTCGTACAACGGGTACTTTTACCTTGACGAGTTGATACCGGGAGGATCAAATTTTAACCTTGCACAGGAATTGATCATCAACTGTTGTCCGGATAGTGTCAGCTATACCTATCCCACATTCTGCACAGTACCGGATACCTCACTTGCCCTCAACGGCAGCCTTGAAGATGGAAGCGGACCGAACCATGATTATAAAGATAATTCAGATTGCACATGGTTGATCTCACCGCAATCTTTTGAAGACTCGGTAACTTCAATTATTATCAGTTTCAATAAATTTGACACCGAGCAGGATCATGATTTCCTCACAGTTTATGACGGAGAAACGGAATCCAGCCCTATGCTCGGTCAATTTTCCGGTTCAGAATTACCAGAAGCGATTAATTCGACCGGCAATAAGGTACTGATCACTTTCAAATCAGATGGAAACGGTTCGTCAGCCGGTTGGTTTTTAAGTTATAACTCCGTGGTTCCCGATTGGTGCACCGGAATGCAATTACTGACAGGATGGAATGATACCATAAGCGATGGAAGCGGTTCGTTTTATTATCAAAGCGGTTCAATATGTATATGGAATATACAGCCACCCGGAGCTACAGAAGTAACTATTAATTTTCTCGATTTTGATACGGAGACTGACAGAGATTTGGTCAAGATTTACGATGCAGGTTCGAACCAGTTGCTGGCAACATATTCCGGAACCTACACCGGTGGCACAGTTCCTGATCCCGTGACTTCACCGAGCGGAAAAATGATGATCACATTTTCAACCAATGGTACTATAACCCGGCAGGGATGGTCGGCTTTCTACCTTGCCTATATCACAGGAATTGATCCTTCATCTGAATTTTCTAAACTGATCAGCATAACACCCAATCCCTTTGATCAAAAAATATTAGTCGGTTTAAACAATGTTGAAAGTCAGGATTTCAATATTGAAATTTCCGACCTCCAGGGACATCGGGTTTATTCGGAAATGTTAATCGGATACCCGGACGGGAAGCCTTACATTTTAGACCTTTCAGGATTGAGAGCCGGGATCTATCTTATAAAAATTACTAGTCAGGACAGCCATTTCTATCAGAAAATTGTTAAATTGAAGTAGAATTTAATATACTTTAATTATGGCAATTTCAGGAATGAATATTTCTTTGGGATTTACAGCTCCGTATTTCAAACTGTGGGATTCAGTAAGTGAAAGATTTTTAACGCTCGAAAAACTTAAATCCCCGAAAGCCACACTTATCATGTTTATTTGCAATCACTGTCCTTATGTGAAACATGTGAATGCTGAGTTGGTAAGGCTTGCAGGTGAATACATGCTGAAGGGAATTTCATTTATTGCGATCAACTCAAATGATGCCATTCAATATCCTGAAGATTCTCTTTCGAAAATGAAAGAGTATGCCGAAAAATTACAATATCCGTTTCCCTATCTTTATGATGAGACCCAGGAAGTAGCAAGGGAATATAATGCAGCCTGTACTCCAGAGTTTTATCTTTTCGATGGTAAATTAGCCTGCGTATATCATGGGCAGTTTGATGACTCCCGGCCGTCAAACGGCATAGCTGTTACCGGAAAGGATGTAAGAAATGCACTGGATGCTGTCCTTTCAGGGAAAGAGGTTTCCAAAAAGCAGTTGCCGGGGATAGGGTGCAGCATTAAGTGGAAATAGAAATTGGTTCAGGATTCTCAGTTCTCAGTTCACAGTTCTCAGTTCACAGTTCTCAGTTTTCAGTTCTCAGTTCTCAGTGGTCTGTTCTCTGTTCTCTGTTGTCAGTTGTCTGTTGTCAGTGGTCAGTTCCGCGTTCGAAGTTTCCTGACCCTTTAAACGTGACCAGTAACCAGCAACCAATCGGTCTTGTCAAGTGCGAGAGCAGTCGGTAGTGGAAGTGGCAGCAGCATCAGCCAGCAACCAGTCGAAACACAGCGAAGATCGCGCTTTGCGGGGTAACCAGTAACCAGTAACAAGTAACCACTAACCAGCAACTTTCTTCCCTTACTATAAACTAAAATTCATCACATTTTCTCAATCCGGATACCGATATCTTCAATACCTTTTAATTCGAACTCCCTCATTCCCTGCTCTATTCTGAACCTGTAAGATCCTTTAACAGGAAAAGCCACGCCGGATTTGACCAATATTTTGGCGTCTTTAATATTTCCAAAACCCTTACCATACCATTTGCCTGTTGCATCAGCGAGTACAACCTGTATAGTGTCACGTGTTTGTGAGCCTTCCGGAAACCAGGTATCCACAAATAAATAGATATTGCTGTACTTATAATCGGTTGTGTGACGGATATTGATGTAATAATTATGCAGCGTTATGGTATCATTGATTAAGACCTCAAGTTCAACCGGTTCCGTGCTTTTCCATCCTTTGGTGAGAACCGGAATATTTTGTTCAAACACTCTTTTTGGGTCACATGATGTAATAATAAAAAGAACCGACATTAAACCTGCAAAGAGGATTTTTTGTTGAAAACACCGGTCTATCAGAAGATTTTTCAATGAGTGGCTGATTATTTGAATTCCTCGTCGAAGCGCCTGAGTTCTTCCTGGTCATGGCCGTTGGGATATTCTGTCTTTTGTTCGAGGGTTACTGCAAATTCCTCAAGCTGTTCGGGAAGGGTGCCGCTATTATTCACAATGATAATTTCTTTTACTTTATCAAGCGGTATTGCCATCATGCTTGAATTGTCATTAATATACGAATACCAGATTATCCTTTTAAATACATCAGCTTTCTGATATTCCGCATCTCCCTTTTTAGTCTTCAGGATTACGTCCTGTCCCGGAAATTCTTTGAGTGCTTCAAGGTACATATCGTTTTCGTAATTGAGGCAGCACTTAAGCTTACCGCACTGTCCTGCAAGTTTAGAGGGATTCAGCGATAGTTGCTGGGTGCGTGCATTATTGGTCGTAACCGAACAGAAATTAGTAAGCCATGTTGAACAACAGGTTTCTCTGCCGCAGGATCCAATAGCGCCAAGCCTTGCAGCCTCCTGTCTCGCTCCAATCTGGCGCATTTCAATCCTGACTTTAAAGGTCTCAGCCATCACCTTGATCAGTTCTCTGAAATCAACCCTATCCTCTGCGGTGTAATAAAAAATTGCTTTTGTTCCGTCACCCTGATATTCCACATCGTTGATTTTCATGTTCAATTTCAATTCACCGGCTAATGCCCTCGACTTAAACATGGTTTTATTTTCAAGTTCAACTGATGCGATCCATTTCTCAACATCGGTCGCCCGTGCGCGCCGGTAAACTTTTTTAACCTGGTCGGCGCTTTGCCTGAAATTTTTCTTTCGCATCTGTATTTTCACGAGTTCGCCTGTCATGGATACGATCCCGATATCGTGTCCGGGCGAAGATTCTATCGCCACTATATCCCCGACTTCGAGTTTCATCTCGTAAGGAACCCTGAAGAAGTCTTTCTTGCTGTTTTTGAACCGAACTTCCACGAAGGCGGGTTCGTTGGGAGTATCTTCCGGTTTTATTTCCTGAAGCCAGTCATAGGTTTGAAGCTTGGCGCAGCCGGGTTTAAAAACGTTACCCATCTCACTGTTATTAGGCAACGCACAGCATCCCCGGCTAAAAAAAGCATTTTTTAATATATCTTGATTTGTGTCTTCCATTTAAAATAAAATTCGCATCAAAAATAGCAATTCATTTTCAGCTTATCAAATGATACTGCCTTTAATCGTGACAAGTCAATGAATCTTAATAAATCTCTTGTATTGACTGGTGCTGCCGGACGGTTCCGTTTTCAATTCCAAAAGATAAACGCCGGGAGTCAAAGAAATGACTGGTATTTCAATGGCTTTATCACCTCGTGAAATAGTTGAAAATACCTTTTGAAATACCATATTGTAAATATTGATCTGAATATTTTCGAACCGGTTGTAGCCTGTTACTTCAATCTGAATAAATTCCCTTGCGGGATTAGGGAATATATTTACACTCCGGATATCAACGGATAGTCCGGGGATTCCTATCACCGGGGGGAAGGCAGCACCGGAATAATAATTCAGCCCTCCTGAAAAATTTCCGGCGATCAGATCAAAATAATTATCATTATTGAGGTCAATGAGTGCGATGGCATTTCTTATACCGCATTTTAACTCCTGTGGCTGACCTCCGACAAGCACAAACAAAGAATCGTTTTCTTCAAATATTCCTCCCAAGTTTCCCTCAATATTTTTGTAATAAAATAATTTACCCTGCTCAGACCCGACGACAAGCCGGGATTTATTCTGCATGTCTTTAAAGAAAAATGGCGTGCTGTATCCTGTGTATGAAAGCTGGTAATTGGTTACATTGACCCTACCCAGGCTATCGGTTATGTATGTAAAAACGGGATTAGCCGGAGTACCTGTGTTTTCATAATAATTGATATTGCCGTTTTCCTCACCAATGATGAGGTCTGATAAACCGTCCCCATTAAGATCGAACAACTGGGGTGTACTGTAATCGCCTACATCAATTCCCTGGTAGGATTTTACCGGCGGTTCGAATTCCGGGGATTGAGTTGAACTGCTTTTGTTTTTAAAGAACCACAGTGTTCCATCGTTTAAGCCCGTGATCATATCAAAGTCCATATCCGCATCAAGGTCACCGAATGCCGGATAAATTCCGGTAATTTGAAAGGTGTCGAGGAGTGCGAAATTATCGGTGATCAGATTGAATTTGGGATTCGCTGCGGTTCCGGTATGGCGGAATTGCGAAATCTTCGACCAATACACTGAATTTAGCTGGCTTCCTGAACCGTAATATGAATAAATATAATCGCCGTAATTTGCAACAAAAAGATCGGTAAGGCCGTCACTGTCATAATCACAAAATACCGGATACGAACCTGATCCAACGTCAATCATATCGTTCTGAAGGAAATTGTTCGATTCAAAGCTGAACTGCGGTAATTCATTCTGTCCGAGGTTCCGGTACAACCAAACACTCTGCCTGTTCTTCGATTTATCGAGGCTGGGATCAAAGGCCGAAATGATAAGATCGTTTATCCCGTCGTTGTCAGCATCGAGATAAGCAGCCACAGGCATCGAAAATAAATTGACGGGTTTATCATAAGACGGGAAAAGGGTATCAAAACCGGTTATATAAGCCGAATCAGAATTTCCGCCATTGGCCAGTTGAATCAGGTTTGGATAATCCACATCACCTAACAGCAAGTCTTTATCACTATCTCCATCAAGGTCAAGCAAAAGAAAAGTCGAGCCGGTGTGCCGGTTGTCTTTATCCGGTTCAGGAAGTGGAATTTCTTCTGACCCGCTGCTGCACGTATCCAGATAGATTGTATTGGACTCATCGCTTTCGGCAAAATGTCCCCAGCAGTTCGCGACTTTAATATAATCAAGCGAATCGGGGACTCCGTACTTTTCGATGGATTGGTTTTTATGCATTTCAACGAAAGAACCCAGTCCCCAAAAGGTCAGGATATCGAGGTCGCCATCACCGTCAATATCCGAAATACCCGGATAATCAACGTCTGTCACCAGGATATTCACATAACCGCTTCCCTGGTAGGATAACAGAAATGGATAAACGACCAGTTCGAATTCCAAGTTCGTGGTTGAAATGTTTTTATAAACAATAATTCCCGGAAGGCCGGGTGATTTTGTAAAAATGTCCTCCTTACCATCCTGATCGTAGTCAATCAGGATTGCCCAGTCCTCAAGTTCGGGAAAAGCATCAGCATATTCCGGAGCAAAATCATAATCCACTTCACCGGAAGTGCCACCATTGACGAATGTCATGATGCGGTCGCCATGCCGGTCGAAAACAAACAAATCTTTTTGGCCATCGAGGTTCAGATCAATTTGTCCAAACTGGCAGGAGTTCATGCCGCCGGCCCACGGAAAGCGGTAAATATTTTTGCCGTCCCTATAAACAGGGAGGGTATTTTTATCAGAGTCCGTTTCAAAATATAACTGAGCTTGAACCAATATCCCGGTTGAGCACATGAGAATCAGTCCAATTAATGAGGTTTTTACGATTTTAAACATTCAAGATATATTAAATTTCCTCATCATAAACAGCAAAATACAACTCTTTCATCACTTCGGTGGCTTTTCCTTCGAGATAATAATCGGTGACCGACTTCGTGAAATCAGATGGAACGGGATTTACTTCAATGATAGTCGCTCCATTCTGCTTTGCGATGAGCGGCATTTGTGCAGCAGGCATCACTTCTCCGGTGGAGCCTATCACAATAACAACATCCGCTTTTTCGGCTGCCTCCACCGAATTCTGATATGCATCAAAAGGAATATTTTCACCAAAGAAAACAAAATCCGGTTTTATGAGTCCGCTGCATGCTCCGCACAATGGCGGCAAATGATCGAAATCAATGTAGCCGGGAGGATAGGCAGCCCCGCATTTGGTACAGACCAACCGCTGCGAATTGCCATGAAATTCAAATACGTTCTTGCTTCCGGCCTTTTGATGCAGATCATCTATATTCTGTGTAATAACGCCTTTGATCAGTCCTTTTTGTTCGAACCTCGCAAGAGCCAGATGCGCTGCATTAGGACTGGCATTTCCGAAATACATATAAAACAATTCCTTAATTACCTTCCACGATTCTAAAGGATTCTGATAAAAGAAATCCAACTCCAGCGTTGCCGGATCGTATTTGCTCCATATCCCGTTTTCACCACGGAAAGGAGGAATGCCGCTTTCGACAGAAATCCCTGCGCCGGTGAAGGCAATGGCGTATTTCGATCTTCGAAGCACACTGGCTGCCTTATGAATTAATATCCCCTCCATTGCAATTCCTGTCAACAACAGATGATTTAACGGTTATTTGATGTAAATATCAATAGCAAATCCAAGGTGTATGAAAATTCCAATGTTTTGTTACGCGACTGTTCATACAGAAGGAGATGAATATTACGCAACATTAGGCTATCTTATGTTTTTCTTCTTCAGTAACCTGGCTGCATGATAGATCCTTAAAATGTCCACCTGTTTTTCATCTTTTATCCTGTAAATTATTCTGTAACTGCCTTCTATCAATTCCCTGATTTTCTTTTCATTTAATTCGGGGACTATTCTTCCGATATAAGGATTTGAGCCGATCAACTGAACTTTTTGATAAATTTTGTGGGTAGTTATGTTTGCATACCTGACAGAGTCTTCGGCGATATAATCGAATATTTCTGTTAAATCTGAAAGTGAGATTTCTGTCCAGGCTATTTTAACCATTTATCAATCATTAGTTTAACATCCTCATTTGAAATGACTTTTCCTGCTTCTGATTGCTTATATCCCTCCTCAACTTTCTCCAAAAAAATCAACTGGTCAATTAAATCGTCAATTGTGAAGTTATCGGGAAGGTTTTTAATCGTCTTATTTAATTTTTCCTTTGTGAGCATAACATATTGTTTTTGTAAAAGTAAAATAATTCTTTTTGATCCCAGTGATACGTGACCCAAATCTTAGATCAAAATGTTTTGCTAAAGAAACGCACTTTAGTCATTTATTATTAGTAGGTTTAATCATACTCCTTATGCGTACTTTTCCGCAAATCCCCTTGAAATATAATTATCATAGTGCTCACATACGTGCGAGCCGAAAGAAATCGCGGTGGCAATAGTTTTTCGCCATGCATCTTCAAAACCCTCAGGATCACTTCTTACCATTCCGGGATTATTGAATATCCCATATATCAATCCGGCATTGAAGCTATCGCCGGCGCCAATCGTGCTAACCGCCTTGACCTGTGGAACTTCTATAGAAAATGAATGCTTTTTCGACCTGAATTCCACTGACTTATTGCTGCGGGTAAAAATCAGATTATCGCAACCTCTCTCTTTAACAAGCCTGAACGCTTCATCAGCCCTGTCAGTCCCAAAGATCATTTCGAAATCTTCATCCGAGGCTCTGACAACGGTAGCCAGTGTGATATTTTCATCAATGAAGCTTCTGACCTCCGGTAACTCCTTCAAATGCGGCGGCCTGAAATTGGGATCATAAATGATGACCACATTGTTTTGCTTCGCTTTGCTGATAAACTCCATCAATGGTTTCCTGACTTCTTTTGTAAGTGCAAAGAAAGATCCGAACAGGATAATATCCTCTGATTCTGGTTCGGGCAGGTTAATATTAAGCCGATTGTCGGGGTAAAGCTTATAGAAACTGTAATAGGCATTCTCGGATTCATCGAGGAATGCAAGGGCGATGGCCGTCTTTCCATCGCCAAAACGATACACAAAATGGTCATCAACACCGTTTTTCTTCAGAAATTCCATGATCGAGTCACCTACCTGATCTTCACCCATTTCGGTGATCAGCGTAACCGGAAGCTCAAGCCTGCCGAGGCTCACCGCTGTATTCAGCATGGCGCCTCCGGCTTTCGCCGACACCGGTTTGTTATTTTTAAAGATAATATCGTAAACCGTTTCTCCGATGGTGTAAATATTTCCCATATCAGTTATTTCTTTTTTGGTTTCAGTTCTTTATCAAGGATATTCTCGAAACGTGTCCGGCTCAGGTAATGATCTTCGATGAGCCTTCCATCGCGGATCAAACTGAATACAGCGAATCCTGACGGCGCCTGTCTGGCTTCTGCTGAATTTTTGAGGAGGATTACTTTCAGTTCAATGCCGTGCTTTGCAGCAGCATCACTCAAATCCTGAACCGACTTGGTATGCCAGGGACACTGGTTCGCATACACAAGATTCCAACCGGTGAATTGTGCCTGCTTGTTTTTCCAGTTAATGAATTTCGGGAGTGGATTGCGGTCATCAAAATTCTTAACCATCAATTCATACCTGTCAAGTTTTTCAATTTCGATAAAACCGTTTTTCTCAAAAACCGATTTGTTAGCCATCCAGGGCCCGGCGCTGGTCATGGTGCAAATACCGGACTTGTCCTGCTCGCGGGCATCCTTTTCACAGGTGCTGATGAGTTCCGAGCCGAGATTTCTGCTTCTTATATCCTTGAAAAATATCCCGATGCACTGGATAAACAGGTAATTATCCGCATCCACCGGACGCCAGGCAATTTCAGCAGGAAGGTATTCGATGAATCCGGCTTGCTTTCCATTTGCAAAAGCGATTTTCATCCGCAAGCCCGAATCATAATGCTTCATGAACCATTCCTTCTTGGTCATTGTACCCTCGGCATGGAGGTTCTTGATACAGAAAATTCCCGTTTGATCTATATTATATGGTGTTACATCAGTGATCTTAATTGTGCTCATAGGCTTTATTAATTAAAATTTCCTTCTAAAACTTTTCATCCTACAAATATAAATATCCTCACCGAATCAACCGACAATATATTGTTTAATATTTCAGCAAGGATAAACGTGATTTGGTAAAAGCCTATCGCTGTTGGGTTTTTCATAAACCAGGCTCAGGTATCGCCATCGCTTTTGTAAAGACTTGGGTAAAGTAATACTGCGACCGGTACAAGACTTTAGTCGTGCTTTTGTCAATTTATGAATTAATCAGTTTAACTCCGGCAACATTTATTGACTTTATATTCAATTACCTACTTTTGTAAGTGCAAAATTTTAACTCAGGATGGAGCAATATTTCAGAAAATTCAGGGAAAACACCATTGGAAACGAACAGGAGTTTACAACACCTTATGGAAGGCAAAAGATGATCTATGCCGACTGGATAGCGAGCGGGAGACTCTATGCTCCCATCGAAAAAAAATTGCTCGAAGATTTCGGTCCTTTTGTCGGCAATACCCATACCGAATCAACCGAAACAGGAATCATGATGACCCATTCCTATCGCGTTGCACACCAGATCATAAAAAAGCAAGTGAATGCTGGGCCTGATGATGTGATCATTACCTCAGGTTTTGGAATGACAGGAGTGGTAAACAAATTTCAAAGAATCCTCGGATTGAAGCATTGTAACCAGCTTACCGGTGGAGATTGTTTTAAAGAAAAGGAAAGGCCTGTGGTTTTTCTGACCCACATGGAGCATCATTCCAATCACACTTCCTGGTTTGAAACCATGGCCGATGTGGTTGTGATTCCTCCCGGAAAAGATCTTTTATTCGATTTAAATCTGCTTCGTAATGAACTTGAAAAATATAAAGGCCGGAAATTAAAGATCGGCTCGTTCACTGCTTGTTCAAATGTAACTGGAGTTTTTACACCTGTTTACGGGATGGCCAGGTTGATGCATGAATACGGAGGCTTGTGTTTCATTGACTATGCGGCCGCTGCGCCCTATATGGATATCAATATGCATCCTGCTGATCCGATGGAAAAACAGGATGCCATTTATTTCTCACCTCATAAATTTCTTGGCGGGCCTGGCAGTTCAGGTGTTCTTGTCTTCGATTCAAAATTGTATAAAATTCCTGCTCCTGATCAGCCCGGTGGAGGAACTGTGGATTGGACCAATCCCTGGGGCGAATATAAATACACTGATGATATCGAAGTACGTGAGGACGGCGGCACACCCGGATTTTTACAGGCAATTAAAACGGCGCTTTGTATCCGGCTTAAGAACCTTATGGGTACTAAACAAATGATTGCACGCGATGAAGAACTGACAGGCATTGTTTTAAAAGAGTTGCCAAAAATTCCGGGGATTCATATACTTGCTGAAAATGTGAAGGACCGTTTGGGCATTATCTCCTTTTATATTGATGACATTCATTATAACCTTTTAGTAAAGCTGCTGAACGACAGGTTTGGCATTCAGGTCAGAGGTGGCTGTGCCTGCGCAGGCACCTATGGTCATTACCTGCTCGATGTGAGCTATGAGCACTCCCACCGGATTACCGAACTCATCAACACCGGCGATCTCTCCGTAAAGCCGGGCTGGGTGAGACTCTCGCTTCATCCTACAATGACAGATCATGAAATACTGATCTTCATTGATGCCCTGAAACAGATCGTCAGAAATATTAAGTCCTGGGAAAAGGATTACACCTATAATAAAAGGAAAAACGAGTTCAGGCATAACAAGGAAAACGAGGATAATCTGCGAAAAGCGGCCGGGTGGTTTATACTGGAATGAAAGCGCAGGGACAAGTTGGGAACATTCCAAAGTTTAAAACTCATTTAACCGGACGAAAAATTTTGTTTAATACGGTAGGATTTTAGAAATATATCCAGACAAAATCATTTACACATTCTTGCAGGCCGGATTAAATGTACAATTGTTAGTATCGAATGAGTAAATTTTTAATTTTGTCCTATTCATTATTATTAGTTATTAAAGATTTATGAATCTATTCGTTCATAAACCCTGGTAAAATACTCAGGAATGAAAAAGGCCAGGGAATTAATTTTTTATTTTTCAGTTATCAGTATATTTGGATTACTGATGTATTACATTATCCGGGCAGGAACAAAACTGGAGGTTTATAAAAATATTCAGGGTTTTGTGAGGGATAATGGCTCAATGCTTGGCCAATTCGTGGAAGCCATCCATCATAACCTGACAAATCCGCTGGCAATTCTTTTGTTGCAGATCATTACAATAATCATTGTGGCAAGAGTTGTCGGGTTGCTGTTTAAATTGATTAGTCAGCCAATGGTGATTGGTGAAATTGCAGCCGGTATAATTCTGGGGCCTTCTCTGGCAGGACTATACTTCCCTGAATTCTCAGCTTTTCTTTTTCCTGCTCAGTCACTCGGAAATCTTCAGTTCCTAAGTCAGATTGGCCTTATCTTATTCATGTTTATAATTGGTATGGAACTGGATCTGAAGGTTCTAAAAAACAGAGCTGCTGATGCCGTTATTATCAGTCACGCAAGTATTGTCATACCATTTTCGCTGGGCGTTGGATTGGCTTATTTCCTTTATCCCGAACTGGCCCCGGATAACATTAATTTCCTTGCCTTTAGTTTGTTTATAGGAATAGCCATGAGCATTACAGCTTTTCCTGTACTGGCACGCATTGTACAGGAGCGCGGAATGACAAAAACCCGGGTTGGTTCTCTCGTGATTACCTGTGCAGCCGCCGATGATATTACTGCATGGACGATCCTTGCTGCCGTAATTGCTATTGTTAAAGCCGGTTCAGTCGTAAATTCGTTATTCACCATAGTAATGGCTTCAATTTATATTATCACCATGATAAAACTGGTGAAGCCATTTCTGAAGAAATTAGGAGAAATACATTCAAGCAGGGAAAATCTCAGCAAACATATTGTTGCAGTATTTTTTATAACGTTATTTCTTTCGGCTGTTACTACAGAAGTTATAGGAATTCATGCATTATTCGGAGCATTTCTGGCAGGTGTCATAATGCCCGCCAATGAAAAGTTCCGCAGCATTTTTATAGAGAAACTGGAAGATGTGGCAGTTGTTCTTTTCCTTCCGTTATTCTTTGTTTATACAGGGTTGAGAACACAAATAGGCCTGCTCGATGATGCAGCTTTGTGGCAGGATTTTGGGCTGATCATACTTGTAGCCGTTGTGGGTAAATTTTTTGGAAGTGCATTCGCAGCAAAATTTGTTGGTCAAAATTGGAAAGATAGTTTAGCTATCGGAGCCTTAATGAATACCCGCGGGCTGATGGAACTGATAGTGTTGAATATCGCTTATGATCTGGGTGTATTAACGCCCGAAATATTTACAATGCTTGTTTTAATGGCGCTTGTTACAACATTTATGGCAGGTCCTGCCCTCGCATTTATCAATTATATATTCCCGGAGGAAATGGCCGCGTTTTTAACAGATGCAAAACAGGAAGCTGCGAAATTTAATATTTTACTTTCTTTTGGAAACCCGCAACGTGGCAAAACCATGCTCCTCCTTGCGAACAGCTTTATCGCGAATTCAAATGCTGAAAACAGTATTACATCCCTTCATCTTACTCCTATTGACAGCCTTATTCATGATAAACTGGCTGAAAATGAAATCGAAAGTTTTCAACCCATCAAAGATGAAGCACAGCACCTCAACCTAAGGATTAGTACTATATTTAAGCCATCCAACAACCTTAACAGGGATATTGTCGAAATTGCCAATAAAGGTAATTATCAACTGTTAATTATTGGTATGGGACAATCGTTATTTGAGGGATCATTTTTAGGCCAGCTATTAGGTTTTACAACTCAGATCATTTATCCTAACAAACTGTTTGATACTTTGGCGGGTAAAGAAAAACTATTTAAAAACAAATTATTCGACGAAAGGACGGATTATATCATTAAAAATTGTAAAATTCCAATGGGAGTATTCATTGATAAAGAATTGAAAAAAGTTGAAAAAATTCTCATTGTCGCCTATTATGCCACCGATGTATTTCTGATAAATTTCTGCAAAACATTAATACAAAAGAACGGCACAGAAATTTTTGTACTCGATGTGTCGAAGAATTCTGAACATGTAAATACTTTTTTAGAATATGTAAGAGGGTTTGGACAGGATTTTGAAAGATCTGTTTCAATTGTTGATCACGGAATCCCCGATAGATATAAGTCTGAATCAGCCGATCTTGTCATAGTGAGTGTCCGTGGCTGGCGCGAAATGGTCGAAACCAGGAATGAGTTGATATCTGGCACTGCTTCGGTTTTAATAATGAAGAATTAAATTAAAAATAGTTGATTTCAGGAGCCGGTGACCATCATAAACCCGATACCGTGTATATTATTGATCCTTATGGTACGATCCTTTGCAAGGTATTTCCTGAGGCGCGAAACAAATACATCGAGGCTTCGGCTGTTGAAATAACTGTCGGTGTCCCACACTTCGTGCAGTATATCTTCTTTTTTAAGAACCTTGTTCCTGTTTCCGGCAAAGTATTTTAATAATTCTGCCTCACGTGATGTAAGCCTCTGTGAATCCTCCTTAATGGTTAATAAAAGATTCAGCGGGTCAAAAACATACTCACCTATTTTCACCTGTCCCCGTTTTAACTGGTACTGATCCGAAATTTTACTTCGTTTCAGAAAAACCTCTATCTTTAAAATGAGTTCCTCAATGCTAAATGGTTTTGTAAGGTAATCATCGCCCCCTGTCATGAGTCCGGTGATGCGGTCTTCCTTGAGCGATTTGGCCGACAGGAAAAGGATTGGAATGTGCTGATTCTTCTCCCTGATTTTTTTTGTAAGGGTAAATCCATCCATTTCAGGCATCATGACGTCAATTATGCAGAGATCGAAACTGTTTTGTCCGAAGGCCGAAAGGGCTTCAACTCCGTTTCTGCACAGTGTAATTTGATATCCGTTTTTCTCGAGATTGTCTTTAGTTACGAAACTAAGGTAAACATCATCTTCGGCGTACAGTATTTTTGCTTTATATTTTTCCATTTGGTGATTAGGGTATTAGCAGGGAGCATGGAGCAGGGAGCGTGGAGCATGGGGCATGGAGCATGGAGCATGGGGCAGGGAGGATGGAGCATGGAGCATGGAGCATGGAGCAGGGAGCAGGGAGCGCGGAGTTTTGAGTTTTGAGTTCCGGGTCAGGCTTCCGGTCTTGATATTGTAATTATTCATTTCTTGTTTTGTGTTTTAATTACCACTTCAAAAAGCCAGGGGAATTACAATACGAAAACGGGTTCCTCTGCCGGATTCACTTTCTACGTTTATTTCCCATTTATGGCTGTTGATGATACTCTTAACATAACTGAGTCCTATTCCGAAACCTTTCACATTATGAATATTTCCTGTCGGAACCCTGAAAAATTTTTCAAATATTTTCTTGTGGTATCTTTTTTCAATCCCTATCCCGTTATCTTTAAATTCAATAATAACATAACCGGGTTTATTAAATGTGCTGATTTCCACCTTTGGTTCCTGTCCCGAATATTTTATTCCATTGTCAATAAGGTTATAGATCACATTTGTAAGATGAATCTTGTCGGCTTTTATAATATGATTTATTGCACCCAGATTAAGGATCAGGTTGCCGTTTATGTCTTTAAGGTTCATTTTAAAATTATCGGAAACCAGACTAATAATCTTATGGACATCGGTTTCTTCAAGTTTCAGCCTGAGCTTATTACGCTCAATGCGGGCAATCTGAAGAACCTTTTCGATCTGGTTCTCAAGCCTTTTATTCTGATCCGAAATAATGGCAGCATAGTTAGCTAACCTGTCAGGCTGCTTAAGTATTCCGGGTTCGGAAAGTACATTTGCCGAAATACCGATGGTGGAAATCGGAGTTTTAAACTCGTGGGTCATATTATTTATAAAATCCTTTTGTATCTCAGAAAGCCTCTTTTGGCGCAGCATAATAAAAATAGCATACGCAAAAAATACCAGTGCGGTGATTAAAACAAAGGATGAAATGAGCCAGATATTCATTGTATTCAGGATGTAGATGGTCTTGGTCGGGAAAATAATTCCAAAATAGTAGGTAAACTCATCATATTTCTGAAATTTCCGTTCTTCGTTAATCCTGACTTTTGATGGATTAATGTAATTACCATAAACCATCTTATCCGTTTCGCAATCGTATATCGCATATTCATAGCTGATGTGAATATTGCTGTATTCAAATTCGGTTTTAAGGTAATGCTCGAGAATGCCCGGATCAATGATCTCATTTATGTCAACAATGAAATAATTGGAAGAAATTTGCCGCACAGGATTTTCGTTGGGGAGTTCATGTCCGTTGAACGTCACCATCTTTTGGGCTACATCATACAGCGCAATTTCAACAGTGCGGTTAAACTGTTGTTCTGCCAGATTATATGAGGTTTTTACCCAATAAAGCTGGAACATTATAATCCCGATGATTGAAACAGAACCGAGGATCACGGCTATCCTGATCTGATTATTTTTCATGTGAGTAAAAGTAGGAAAATTGAATGAACCGCAATGTGTAATTGTTCATTTTTAGCAAGACAAGGATTAGGACGAAGTCCAGCCCGACTGGACAGGCAGGTTTGGGTAGAAATAATCTTGAGGATTTTCCAGTAAACTTAATCCAATAACTACCCCGGCATACTTACCATTCCCTAATTACCCGGAAATTGAGGCAAAAGAAAGGTTCGAAATTCTTTGTGATTTATAAAATAAATGTAGGAAAAGCAAACCAGGTTTTTAATGCTTTACGATGAACCTGCCTGATTTAATTTCGTTATTGCCGGCGGATAAAACATAAAAATAAAATCCTTCTTCAAAATCTCTGGTTTCAATTCGAATGATTCCTTCTGCAGACGAAATTTCAACTTCCTTTACAAGCGAGCCGATCAATGAATAAACCTTCAGGCTTGATTCGGACGGTTCAGATAATTGATAGTCAAAACTGGTGAAATTGTTTGCCGGATTTGGATAAGGGTTCGAAAGGTTGTTAAGGGATAAATCCCGTTCTGCAATAACAGTTAAAGTGGCATCATATAATACCGTCACCATCACTGAGTCATTAACATTATTCTGATCAAAGAAAACGTAAGATATGGAGGATTGCCCAAAATTGGCATTCGGGTTATAATGTCCTGAAAATTCTCCGGGTGCGGTAGTTCCTCCTGCAGGTATGATCGTCGAAAGCGGCGAAACATACACATTTGGTGCGTAGCAAAGGCCGGCCCAGCAAAATGTATTTACGGAACCCGTAATCAGATAATTTTCTACTTTTTTTACCAGGACTGTTAGGGCAACGGATGCATTGTTAGTGACATCAACTCCTATAACCATTTCATCACCTGTTGGTACTCCCTGAATGGTGAGCTGAGAATTCGGAGGTATAGGATTTCCTTCATAAACGAGACTCAGATTTTGCGAGAATGCGATTGCAATTCCAAAAATGAACACAGATAACAAACCAGCTCTTTTCATATTTATGTTGTATAATTAACCAAAAAAATCAGACATAACGGCGGCAAAATTAACGATTTATTGCTTCTGAATATTCAATCTTTAAATAATTTATCCACAGTGTATTCTTTATAAAAATATTATTTTTATTCGATTGTATAAATGAAAGGCAACATTCATTATTTTTAAACCCTCTTAGTTGGATAATTTAAACTCAATAAAATGAAATTTAGTTTCTTATATTATTCTGTTTTTTTTCTGGTACTGACCTTTACCGGACTCTCTTTCAAAACAGAACCGCAGAAAAACACGTTTCCTGATAAGCAAAGCTCTGTGTTAGAGTTACAGGATGATGAAGGCTGGCTGATTCTGTTCGACGGCAAAACAACCCAGGGTTGGAGAAATTTTAAAGGTAGCGGTGTGAATGAAGACTGGTTTGTTGAAAACGGAACCCTTGTAGTTCAGGGAAAAGGTGGCAACATGGGTGGCGACATCATTACTGAAGAGCAATTCGAAGATTTCGAACTGATCGTTGAATGGGCCATATCAAATGGTGGCAATAGCGGGATCTTTTTTCATGTCCTTGAAAATGATTATCCGGCTGTTTATGCTACCGGTCCCGAATATCAACTTATTGATGATGCCGGATTTCCTGAAAAGCTTGAAGAGTGGCAAAAAACCGGCGCCAATTATGCAATGCATGATGCTAAGAATAAAACTTTAAAACCAGTCGGAGAATTTAACGAGAGCCGGATCATAGTAAAAAAAGGCCATGTAGAACACTGGCTCAACGGAATCCTGGTTGTAGCTTACGACCTCTGGACAAAAGATTGGTATGATCGCGTTCAGAATTCAAAATGGAAGGATTATCCCGGGTACGGGCTTGCCTGCAAGGGCCATATTGCGTTACAGGATCATGGAAGCATTGCAAAATTCAGGAACATCAGGATCAGGGATTTAACTGATACCGGAATCCTGCTTTTTAACGAATCTGATCTGACGGGTTGGAAAATTTATGGAACCGAAAAATGGTATGTGGAAAACGGTGAATTGGTTTGTGAAAGTGGCCCGGATAAGCAATATGGCTATCTCGCAACCGAAAAATCCTGGAAGAATTTTATTATGCATTTACAATTCAAACAGGAATCGGAAGGAAACAGCGGTGTGTTTTTCCATTCAGACATCAAGGGTACAAAAATAACCGGCTGGCAGGCAGAAGTTGCCCCTCCGGGAAAAGACACCGGCGGCATTTATGAATCTTACGGCAGAGGGTGGCTTTGCCAAATCCCCGATGATAAAGAGGATATTTTAAAAATGGGTGATTGGAATAACCTGGTCATAAAAGTTGAAGGCGACCGGGTGATGACCTGGCTCAATAGCGAAATGATGACCAATATCACCGATGAAAAGATCGGGCAGGCCACGGGAATCGTAGCGCTGCAAATCCATGACGGAGGAGGAATTAAGGTGAGGTGGAGCAATATTTTTATAAAAGAACTCTAAATTGATTCCAGGTTTAAAATAATAAAATTTAATGAAAAAAGGAACTAACTATACAGCGTCACAGGTGTTATGGCTTACAGTACTCAGAGTCATAATCGGCTGGCATTTTCTTTATGAAGGCATAGTAAAAGCTGGCAATCCAAACTGGTCAAGTGTGGGTTACCTGCTCGATTCAGCAGGATTAATGAAGGGCTTTTTTCACTCACTTGCTTCCAATTCATCCATTTTGGCGGTTGTGGATTTCCTGAATATATGGGGACTGATAGCTGTCGGGACAGGTTTGATTTTAGGAGCATTCAATCGGATTGCCTTGTCTGGAGGAATTTTATTGCTCGCGTTTTACTATCTTTCACATCCACCTTGTATCGGGTTAAAGTATGAGCTTCCTATGGAGGGCAGTTACCTTTTCATAAATAAAAATCTAATAGAAATGGTCGCAATGATCATATTATTTATTTTCCCGGCACACAGAAAAATCGGAATAGACAGGTTAATTTTTTCACACAGGAAATTTACGACAGAAAATGGAAGCCAAAAATAATCAGGAAGAAAAAGCTTCAGCAAATAGAAAGAAATTGAGCCGCAGAGAGGTTATCCGTGGCCTGGCAACAGTTCCGGTTCTTGGCGCATTTTTATACGGTTGGTACAGGAAGCAGAAATTCGATAAAATCCTTAAAGGAGAAATCAGGCATGAACTTAATCTTGATACCGATATTCCAATATTAAGCCGGGATATCCCTATGGACAGGAAGATCAGGCTGGGGATCATAGGAACGGGCGGCAGAGGTAGGTCGTTGTTAAAAGCGGCAGGATTGATCAGACCTGAGCTGATTGACGACTGGAAGGAAGGTAGTAAAAAGGATAAAACCGATACGCGTTTGGCTGAATTCATGGAACAGCCAGATCTGAATGTGGTTGTTAATGGCCTTTGCGATATTTATGATATGAATGCGGATAAAGGTTTAAGAGCATGCGCGAATATCAGCCGAAATGGTTCGGACGGCACAATGGGTCAGAAACCTAAAAGATACAGGACATATAAAGAACTCCTAACTTCGGATGATATTGATGCGGTGATCATTGCTACTCCTGACCACTGGCACGGAACCATAACCATTGAAGCTGCCAGAGCCGGGAAGCATGTTTATTGCGAAAAACCGATGACCTGGACGGTAGCTGAGACTTATGAAGTGGTGAAAGCAGTAAAAGAAAATAACATTGTCTTTCAGCTTGGGCATCAGAACAGGCAGACCGAAAGTTATATCAAAGCAAAGGAAGTTTTTGAGAAGGGGCTGCTCGGCCCGGTTAATCTTGTTGAAGTGACTACAAACCGGAATGATCCCGAAGGAGCGTGGGTTTATAAAATAGATGAAGAAGCAGGAAAGAATAATATTGACTGGGATCAGTTTATAGGGCCTGCACCTTCTCATGAATTCAGCCTTGAACGATTCTTCAGATGGAGGTGTTGGTGGGATTACAGTACCGGTTTGTCAGGCGACCTGTTCACTCATGAATATGATGCAATGAACCAAATACTCGGCCTGGGAATACCTCATTCGGCGGTTTCTTCAGGGGGAATATACTTTTATAAAGACGGGCGTACTGTGCCGGATGTACTTCAGCAGGTATTTGAATATCCTAACCGTAACCTGACTTTAATTTACAGCGCTTCTCTCGCAAGCAACAAGATGAGGGGAAAGGTGATCATGGGCCACGACGCATACCTCGAAGTTGATAACGACCTGAAGCTTTTTGCTGATCAGGGTTCGACAAAATATCGTGAAAAAATAGAGAAGGGAATAATTGACCCTTCGATGCCGATTTATTCGTTTACACCCGGGGCTAAACATGTAGATGCCATCACATCTCCCACCGAACAATATTTCGCAGGCAGGGGATTGCTATTTACTTATCGCGGAGGAAAAAGAGTTGATACCTCGCACCTTCATATCAAAGACTGGCTCGACTGCATCCGGGCCGGTGGCATTCCGATGTGTAATATTGATGTTGGTTTTGAAGAAGCTATGACTGCCCACATGGGAACCATCGCTTATCTGGAAAACAGGAAGGTCTATTGGGATCAGGAGAAAAAGGAAATTGTTTAAGGATACGATAAATATTGACAGAAATGATTGACCGGAGAACTTTTTTACAGGGGCTGAGCGCCACAGTCGCCACGGGGCTGATCTTACCGGGGAAATTATCCGCATCCCCCACGGCAGTGACGATCGGAATACAACTATTTACCATCAGGGATATGGTAAAAAATGATTTTCTCGGTACCTTGAAAGTGTTGTCAAAAATCGGCTATAATACAATAGAAGCAGCCGGCTATCAGAACGGAAAATTTTATGGGTTAAACCCTGGCGATTATGCAATTATTTGTAAAGAAAACGGATTACAACCCTTGAGCACCCACAGTAGCGTAAATCTTATTAACGCTGAGGAAGTCATAACAGATACGGCAAAAGCAGGAATGAAGTACCTTGTATTACCCTCAGTAGCAAAGGAAAAGCGGCAAAATGCAGATGATTATAAAAAACTTGCCGATGAATTTAATATCATCGGAAGTAAATGTAAAAATGCAGGTATAAAATTCGGGTACCATAATCATGCTTTTGAATTTGAGAAAACAGAAAATCAAATTCCTTTTAATATTTTGCTTGAACGTACCGATCCAGAACTGTGTTTTCTGCAGATAGATTTGTTCTGGATGGTTTATGCTGGTTATGATCCGGTTGATTATTTCGAAAAATACCCCGGAAGATTTGAAGTGTGGCATGTTAAAGATTTGGTCGGCGGTGAAAGCAGGGAAAGTACAGAGATCGGCAATGGGATAATCAATTACCCAAGCTTATTTTCATTGAAGGAGAAATCGGGGATGAAATATTTTTTTGTCGAACAGGAATCCTTTATAATCTCTCCGGTTGAAAGTATAACCATCAGTTATAATTACCTTTTTAAATTACTTTCAAGGAAATAGAGCTAAAATTTAACGATTAATAAAATAGTGAATAGTAGTAAAACAGTTAAAAAAATAATTAAGATAATTTAATATATCACCCCTTCAGGGTTCAGGTTAACAGGGGATTGGTAATTCTATAATAATATAATCCGGAAGGGACAATATTGAAACAGATATTTATAACACCCGGAGGTCGAATAAATCAAGGAATTTATCCCGTTCAGAAGTATTTAAAAGAATTCCGAAGGAATGACATTATAATAGCAATTGAAATTGAGCAATTGATAAGAACCCCGATGGGGTGATATAGTACAAAAAACAATGAAAAAAATAAACACCGGAATTATCGGATTTGGTTTATCCGGCAGAGTTTTCCATGCTCCATTTCTGCATCTGGATACCGGATTTAATATCAGCAAAATCGTTGAAAGAAACAGAGAGGAATCCAGGACGGATTATCCATATACTGAAATTGTAAAAAACCACACAGATATTTTAAATGATCCGGCAATTGAACTTGTGGTGATATGTACGCCCAATTCACTGCATTATCAAATGACAAAAGATAGCCTTGTGGCCGGCAAACATGTTGTTGTTGAAAAACCGTTTACTGTTACCTCAGCAGAAGCCGATGATCTGATCCGGCTTTCGGAAAAACTTAATCTCCGGATTTTTGTTTACCAGAACCGTCGCTGGGATGGTGATTTCCTGACCATCCGTAAACTTTTGAAAAGCGGTACCCTGGGTGAATTAAAGGAGTATGAAGCTCATTTCGACAGGTTCAGGCCTGAGCCGCCACGGAATGTTTGGAGGGAACAGATCAATGAAGGCGGAGGAGTTCTGTTTGATCTCGGCTCACACCTCATTGACCAGGCGCTGCAATTGTTTGGAATACCCAATAGTCTGGAGGCAAAAATTGCCAGCCAGCGTAACGGAAGCCTGGTTGATGACTATTTCAGTATAAATCTCTATTTCAAATGTCTCAGGGTTATTCTAACGGCCGGGATGTTAGTCCGCGATCCCGGGCCAAGGTATATTCTTCACGGCATTTTAGGTTCGTACATAAAATATGGCATTGATCCGCAGGAAAAAGATCTCAGGGAAGGACGATTGCCTGGTTCGAAAAATTGGGGAAATGAAAGCCCGGATCAGTGGGGCATGATAACTATTGACTATCAGGACGTCAATATTCATGGTTCTGTAGAAACAGAAGCCGGATGTTATCAGGAGTTTTACAGAAATGTTTATGGCGTTCTAGCAGGACATGCAGAGATAGCTGTAAAACCTGTAGAAGCAAGAAATGTCATCAGGATCATCGAGCTTGCATTTGAAAGCAGCAAATTAAATAAACGAATCAAAGTAAAATTGTAATTTAGGAAACTTTTTATAACAGAAAAGACAATATACTTGTCTATCAATTTCAATTAATAACTTTTAATTAAATCAATCATGAAAAAGAATAAAAGCACCATGAACAGGAGGCAGTTTATAGGGAGTACGACAACTGCAGCGGCAGGTTTTACTATTTTACCCTCTTATGTTATCAGCGGATTTGGTCATAAGATGCCCAGTGATAAGCTAAATATAGCAGGCATCGGAGTCGGGGGAGTGGGTGCTACCAACGTAAGCAATTGTTCTGGTGAAAATATCGTGGCTTTATGTGATGTTGACTGGGCTTATGCTGCAGGCACTTTTGAAAAATACCCGGGTGCAAAAAAATTCATGGATTTCAGGAAGATGTACGATGAAATGGGCAATTCCATTGATGCTGTCATCATTGCTACTCCCGATCATACCCATGCCATTGCTACTGGGGCCGCAATAAGGATGGGAAAACATGTGTACACTCAAAAACCTCTCACCCACACCGTATTTGAATCGCGACAACTAACCAAACTTGCTGTAGAATACGAGGTTGCCACCCAAATGGGAAACCAGGGTAATTCAGGTGATGGTATTCGGCAGACCTGTGAGTGGATATGGGATGGAGCGATAGGGGAAATAACAGAAGTTCATGCATGGACCAACCGGCCAATATGGCCGCAGGGACTTGAAAGGCCCTCGGAAATAGTTCCTGTTCCTTCGACACTTGATTGGGATTTGTTTATTGGCCCGGCACAAATGCGGCCTTATCATCCTTCTTACACTCCCTGGAACTGGAGAGCGTGGTGGGATTTTGGAACCGGAGCGCTGGGCGATATGGCCTGCCATATTGTAGATCCGGCATTCTGGGCATTAAAGCTTGGACATCCCACCTGTATTTATGCAAGTTCAACACAGGTCAATACCGAGAGTGCGCCACATTCCGAAATTGTACATTATGAATTTCCCGACCGGGGTAAATTCGGCAAGATAAACCTTCCTCCTTTAAAACTGACCTGGTATGATGGCGGGCTTTTGCCTCCGAGGCCCCAGGAATTAAAGGATGGCCAGATCATGGGTGATCAGAGTGGCGGAGTACTGTTTGTCGGGAAAAATGGAAAACTTATGACAGGTTGTTATGGCCGTAATCCGATTTTACTTCCGGATGCCCTTCATAACGATTACAAACGTCCCGAACCAACGCTGAGAAGAATTGATAAAGCTATGGAAGGCGGGCATGAACTGGACTGGATCAGAGCCTGTAAGGAGAGCCCGGAAAGTCGTGTTCAGACAAGTTCAAACTTTGAGTATTCGGGGCCATTAAATGAAATGGTCGTTATGGGTAACCTTGCTGTCCGTCTTCAGGATTTGAAACGTAAACTGATGTGGGATGGTGAGAATATGAGGATCAAAAATATCTCTGAATCTGATGAAATAAGAGTTGTGACTACCGATAAATTTAATGTCATTGAAGGCCATCCCCATTTCGATACTCAATTTGCTACAATAAAGGCATTACCTGCGGCTGAAGAATATATAAAACATAACTACAGAGAAGGTTGGAAACTTTAAGTTCAAAGTTTAAAGTTCAATGTTTAAGGTTGCTGCTGAAAGTTTAGGTGGGGATTAGGAGGAAAGAAAATTATCTCGAATTTAAGTTTTATTAGAATCAAAAGTATATTATTCACGACAAATGTTAAAAACTTATTAATATGAGGATTATTATTAAATTGTCAATAGTGGCTTTTGTGGCCGTGTTCGTCGTTGCCTGTGCGCCGGGAGGACAGCAAAATAAAGAAAAATCTGAAGAAAAGAATGATACTGTGGTTCTGGAAGCCGGGCCAAACAGTTTAACGCAGTCTGAATTTGATGAAGGCTGGGTATTGCTGTTCGACGGGCAGTCAACAGGTAACTGGCGTGGCTATGGGCTCGATTCATTTCCATCAAAGGGTTGGATTGCAGAAGAAGGAACCCTCCATGTCCTTGGATCCGGTAAAGGTGAAGCCGGTGGCGGTGGTGATATTATTACTGTAAAGAAATACGGCAATTTTGAGTTATCTCTCGAATGGAAAGTATCGGAAGGAGGTAACAGTGGTATTTTCTATCTGGCACAGGAAAAACCTGATCAACCGATCTGGAAATCGGCTCCTGAAATGCAGATACTGGACAACGCCAAACATCCCGATGCTAAATTGGGTGTGAATGGCAATCGCGCCGCCGGCTCACTCTATGATTTGATTCCCGGAAAATTTGAATCTGTAAAGCCTGCCGGTGAATGGAACCATATTAAAATAATGGTTTATAAAGGAACAGTTGTTCATTGGATGAACGGTCAGAATGTATTGGAATACCACCTCTGGACCGACGACTGGAAGAAAATGGTTGGAAACAGCAAGTTTAAGGATTACAATGATTTTGTGAATACTGCCCAGGAAGGTTACATCGGTTTGCAGGATCACGGCGACGACGTGTGGTTCAGGAATATCAAGATTAGGGAACTTTGACAATCGTCCCGGTTACGTGGGGATAAGTTCATGATTCCGGGTTCTGAGTTCAATGTTCAGTTCAGTGTTTTGAGTTTGGCTATTGCAGGTTACTGGCTTCTGGCTACTGGTTACTTGTTTTGTGAAAAATGCTATATATTTTCTTCCAATTTTTTACTTTTATTTTTCCTTTCTTCGACAATAGGGCATCCTGGTTTAAATTTGAATATTTCAACCAACTTTTATGAAATAAGGTAATAAGGTTTTCGCACTTAATTGAGTGTTTTTTTTTACTAAGGTCAGCGAAGGAGAAAAATAAGGTTTGTTCGATATATCAAGATTCTCACAATTCTTTAGTTTTGCTTAAACTTTATTTTTGTTGTGATTTAATCCTTAGTAATAGATTGAACCTGCAGGAATCTCACCTTATTACCTTAAAATACTGATAGTTTGTTGTTATGTTTTTGAGATTGTAAAATTGTCGAAAACAGGCGGATTACGGGTTCTGCGTCCTGGGGCTGCTTTGATAGTTTTCTTCAAACTTTATACTTTATACTTTATACTTTTATCTTTTAACTTCCCTCCTCCTTCACCTTCCAAACGGAGTCAATGATCGTTCCGTCAACCCATTTGATGACAGCCACTACTTCATCAGTAAGCTGAGGCTTTTCAGGCACACCACATATTCTCTCGGCTTCTTCTTTCAGTTTCTGAATGGTCTTAATGGGCAAGATTGAACCTTTCAATTTTTCGATGAGATCCTTTCTTAATGGATTAATTGCAATTCCGCGTTCGGTAACTATAACATCTATCAGTTCCCCGGGTCCGCAAAGGGTTGTAACTTCATCCCTGATTACCGGCATTCTGTCGCGAAAAAGAGGTATAGGCAGGATGGTACATTTGGAGAACAGGCAATTCTGCCAACCGCCGATTCCATGCAGCAGCATACCATCGGAATGTGTTACAACATTGGCATTGAAGTTCACATCTACCTCTGTTGCACCCAGAATAACGACATCAACCTGTGAGGCAAAGTTCCCTTTACCATGATAGTTATAACTTGTGAAGGGACTTGTATTGACATGCCCCGGATTTTCACGCATCGAACGTACACCTTCGAGATCAAAAGTCTGACCATCGAGAATATACTCTACCAGGCCTTCTTCAAGCATTTTTACAGGGTACTGATTGCTCCCGGCACGGATAAAGCGGGCTTTCCAGCCTTTTTCTTTTAATATTTCACTGAAATAAATTCCAATAGATAATGCTGTTCCTCCGGCTCCGGCCTGGTAAGAAAATCCATTTTTTACGATACCGGCCTCATCACAGAATTTCGCGGTTAATTCAGCAATTAAAAGCCTGTCAGGGCTTTTGGTTATCTGAGTTGTTCCTGATATGATCTTTTCAGGTAACCCAACCTGGTCAATTTTTACAACGTAATCCACATAGTTACCATGAATTTGCCAGGGAATACAAGGGAAAGGAACCAAATTATCCGTCACTACAATTACTTTATCGGCATACTGTGAGTCGGCTAAAGCGAAACCCAGTAGTCCGCAGGCAGCAGGGCCATTTACGCCATTTGCATTCCCGAAAGGGTCCGCAGTCGGAGCTGCAATTACAGCTATATCTATATGAACTTCACCATCCTGAACAGCCTGGTATCTTCCACCATGCGACCGCAAAATCCCCAAACCTTTCATTTTACCCTGTGAAGTAAATTTCCCAAGAGGGCCATTCATACTTCCTTCTATCCTGTTGATTGTTCCGTCTTCTAGATATTTAATAAGATATTCATGACAAGGAAATGAAGCTGAAGGAAACCAGCGCAAGTTTTTAATACCGAGGTTATATGCAATATCGAAAATCTGGTTGGCTATCAGGTCGCCGTTCCTGAAATGGTGATGTGTTGAGATCGTTATTCCGTCTTTCAAACCAGCTTTGATCAAGGCATCTTTTAAGGTAGGTACGGTTTTATTACCGTCATCAGGATAATCAGCACAGGAAGCGATGAGTGGCGCATATTTCCTGCCTGTTGGCTTGAATTTTCCAACACCCAAATACGGGATTTGTTCCATGCCATTTACAATTGTTGGGACCATTCTTCCGGCTGCATTTTTAACGAGTTTATCGTATTTAACCATTGATCTTGTTTTTATAATTCTAAAATATCACTTTTCACTTTTTTACTTTAATCTTAAGCCCTCCATCTTCATTTCCGTTCTCCATTCTTTACTCAATTTCCCTAATGAAATAGCAAGGTTCACAGTTTTTTCCGCCCTCTTCACCACCGGTGCATCAATCATTTTCGACCCCAGCGAAACTACGCCAATTCCTTTCTCTTTGGCTTCGATGAATGCGCTGACAATCTTTTTTGCCTTTTCTATTTCATCGGCATCCGGTGCAAAGTTTTCATGAATTACCCTGATCTGCCTTGGATGAATACAACCCATTCCATCAAATCCAAGGGCTTTGGAGGCCAATACATTTTGCTTTAAAGCTTCCATATCCGAAATGTCTGAAAATACTGAATCTATTGGCTGGATTCCCGCGGCACGGGCAGCATTTACAACCATGGATCGGGCAAAAAACGATTCTGTACCTTCCTGTGTTCTCCTTGTTCCCATATCAGCTGTGTAATCCTCCAATCCGATGGCGATGGAAGATATGTTATCGGCTGCAGATGCTATTTCAAAAGCTCTCATTACGCCCAGCGCACTTTCGATGATTGGCATCAACCAGATATCACAAATAATTCCTTTTTCCTTTTTAATCTTGTCAATTCGTTCATTCACTTTAATCACATGATCCTTACCTTCGCATTTCGGAATCAGAACCAGATTAACATTCGATGGAACTATAAAATCCAGGTCATCGAGTCCACGGGGTACCTGGTTTATCCTCACCATGCGTTCGGCGCCATAAAAATCAATCTGGCGGAGTGCATTTCGGACTACGAAGCCTGCTTCAAATTTCTTATCCGGGGCAACTGCATCTTCAAGGTCAAGAATGATCCCATCCGGTTTATGAATACCGGCATTTATCATCAGGCTTGGAGTATTTCCCGGAAGATAGAGCCTCGAAAAACGAAACCTGTCTTTTCTAGTCTGATATTTGTTTTCAGCTATAAGTTCGGGAAGAAATTCTTTTTCCGTTTCAATAAGTTTTTTAATGACCGCTTCAACACGTGCGGAAATTACAAAAGGCAATGCACCTGAATCGGTTAAATGCAGAACCGCGTTCTTAATACTAAAAAAATCAAGGATTTCTGCAATCTGTTTATGAATGGCATTTCCATACATCACTTTTACTTTACTGTCAATTGAAATCTGCAATCCACCGCTACCGGTAATCTCAAGCTCTGCATGGCAATCCGAACGTACACGGTCGCCTTTATTACCCGCAACCGCTGTTTGATTTTTTGAGTCTTTCATAATGGATATGATATTTTTATTGTCCGCCTCAAAATTATAATAAAACTCTTTCTGTCCAAATAGGATGAAATTTTTATAAAGCATAAATTATCCGGGATAATAAAATTTGAATTATTTAGTTTTGCCGGAAACTTGAAATTATGAGAAAAAAATTTTTAATGCAGCCAGTTGTTGTTTTCATTGTCTTTTCGCTGATCATTTTATTTTCCTGCAATAAGGACAATAATCCGCCGGTCATAACTGTTACAGGTTTCAATCCTTATATTCATTGCATTATTCAATTGCAGGATACCACTATTTACAGTGAATACATTGATGCCGGGGCAACTGCCGTTGACGAGGAAGATGGCGATCTGACGTCGGCCATCAGCACTTCGTCAAACGTTGATATACACCTTACTGGGACTTATTTCGTAACTTATTCGGTAAAAGATAAGGCTGGTAATGAAGCTACTGCTACCCGAAGTGTTAATGTTGAGTTTTGTAAGTAATGATGAATATTGTGATGGAATAATTTTTATGAAAACTTCCCCCCTTTACCAGGGAAATACCTATATTGCAATGGCGCTTAAGCTTTCGATTGCTCTGGCGCTGTTATTTTTATCGCGGATTCTGATCTATTTTTTTAACATATCATTATTTGCTGAAATAAATTATTCTCACCTTATCTTCATCTTTTTTGCCGGATTGCGATTTGATCTTTTCTCCCTGGTAATCCTGAATATACCTTTTATTGCATTGAATTCCCTTCCTTTTGGCTTTAAATACAACAGGATTTATCAGATGGCTGCCAATTTCTGTTTTTACATTTTCAACCTCACCGGGATTTCCGCTAACTTCATTGATGTGATTTATTTCCGGTTCACACAAAAAAGAATGACGATTGATATTTTCAACTACGTGGGAGAAAACAGTAAAGAAATTTTATCTCTTTTACCGGATTTTCTTCGTGATTTCTGGTTTGTATTCGTATTATGGACAAGCATTTGCGGAATTATGATCTGGTTGTCAACACGCATAAAGATCAATTATGATCTTATAAAGAACTTTAACCGGAAAAATTTTTTGATTGATACTTCCAGGTTATTGATTGTTATGGCGCTATTTCTGTTATTCAGCAGGGGAGGGATTCAGAATAAACCGATAAATATAATCAATGCGGGAGAATATACACTACCGAGGTATTTCCCTGTGATTCTTAATACTCCCTTCACCATTATAAAAACCAAGGACGAATCTGCAGTATCGCTTAAAAATTATTTTAACGGCAAGGAACCTGATGGTATTTTCACACCGGTTAATTCTTTTAAAAAAAATTCTGAGACTGATAAGCGACTTAATCTTGTAATTATAATTCTCGAAAGTTTTTCAACCGAACACAGTGGTTATTTGAATCCTGACCTGGAAGACGGAAATTATAAAGGTTATACGCCTTTTTTAGACTCTTTAATGCAGCAAAGCCTTGCTTATAAAGGATATGCAAATGGAGAGAAATCCATTGACGGAATACCGGCCATTATATCCGGAATTCCTTCGCTTATGAACAGCCCGTTTTTAATTTCACCTTATGCTACAAACGACTTTAATTCAATAGCCTCGCTTTTAAAGGAAACCGGTTATTCGACAGCCTTTTTTCATGGCGGAACCAATGGTAGTATGGGTTTTGAATCCTATACAAAAATTGCCGGATTCGATAAGTATTATGGCAGAACTGAGTTTGGAAATGATGATTACTATGATGGAAACTGGGGCATTTTTGATGAAGAGTTCCTGCAATTTACTGCACTTAAAACAGACCAGATGAAAGAACCGTTTTTTACAACTGTTTTTACGCTTTCTTCACATCATCCTTATACCATACCTGAAAAATATAAAAACAAATTTCCGGCAGGAAAACAAGATATTCATGAAAGTATCGGTTATACCGATTTCTCCCTTAAACGATTTTTCGATACTGTTTCGCGGATGTCGTGGTACGATCATACCCTTTTTGTTCTGACAGCAGATCATACTTATACAGGTTATCATCAATTCTATAAAAACATGGTTGGCCGGTACATGGTGCCGATTGTGTTTTATCATATCAATAATATTCTTCCCGGTATCGGGCAGGAAACAACTCAACATACGGATATTTTCCCAAGTGTGCTTGATTACCTGAATTATGAAGGAAATTGTCTGTCGTTTGGCAGCAGCATCTTTGATCCGGTCACTAAAAGGTTTGCCGTTTCTTATAACAATGGAACGTACCAATTGATCAGTGATAATTTTGTTTACCAGTTTGATGGTGAAAAAGGAATTTCGCTTTATAATTTTGCAAAGGATAAAAAGCTGGCAAATGACCTTACAATCATTGAAAATAATGCAGCCGGCGAAATGGATACTCTGATGAAGGCCATAATTCAGCAGTTTAACAACCGCATGATCCGCAACGATCTGAAAATTAAAGACTGATACAATGCACAAAAAGAAGATCGTTTTTATCATCAATCCCGTATCAGGTGTTGCCACCAAAGGCAATATTGAGAAAATTATTGACGAAAATATTGATACGAATAAGTACGATTACTCTGTTGAATACACTGAATGGCCCGGACATGCCACAGAAATATGCATGATTAATGTCGAAAACAATACCGACATCATAGTGGCCGTTGGTGGTGACGGTTCTGTGAATGAAATTGCCAAAGGAATATCAGGAACTAATGTTATTCTTGGGATCATTCCGGCAGGTTCAGGCAACGGACTTGCCCATCACCTCAAAATACCGAGGCAATTCAAGCAGGCTATTGATATAATCAACCGGGGAAAAGTGATAAGAATGGACACTGGTTCCATTAATGATAAATTATTTGTCAGCATTGCGGGTATAGGATTCGACGGCCTTGTGGCAAGAAAATTTGCGGAAAGCAGGCGGAGGGGTTTTCTCACTTACCTGCGAATCGTAACCGAGGAATATCCAAAATACAGGCCGCGCAGATATACGCTCAGTTTTAATGGCCTGGTAATTAAAACAAAAGCCCTATTCATTTCATTTGCAAATTCCGATCAGTTCGGCTATAACACTTTAATAGCTCCCGGAGCCCAGGTGGATGACGGACTCCTTGATATTACCATCATGAAAAAACCCATGATGATCGAACTTCCTTTTCTTGCAAGTTTATTGTACTGGCGAAAAATTGATTTCTCAAAGCATACCGAGATTTATAAAACCAATGAACTGATCCTTAAAACCAGACGAAAGCGCTGGGTAAATATTGACGGAGAGCCTGTAAAGATGAAGAAGAAACTCCATATAAAAGTTTATCCGCAAACACTGAACGTTTTTGTACCATAAGGTGGAGACTTGAGAAAGGAGATTTGAGAAATTAGATATTAGAAATGAGTTTTGCCTCATTCTAACGACAACCATTAACCCAAAAACTAAGTTAAGAGCGATAGAGAGAAAATTGAAAACTATACAGGAACTACCACAAGAACAGACTATTGCTTAACTTGGTGAATCTATTGAAATCGAACAAGACCGCAAAGTTGATGAAAATGAAATGGAGGGTGAATAAAGCCCAGCACCCAACTCATACCATGATAGCCGAAAAGCCCTAAAACATTAGCCAGATACTTTGAGTACAACATCGGGCTTTTCGGTCAATTACCTGTTCAACGACCCCGACATGGGGTTACTGCCTTAGGTGAAAAAGCAGCCGGTTTTACAGGACATTTTAATTGTTTCCGGTCTTTTGGTTTGTAATGTTTCAATTTTTACATCAACTGAAAAGTCCTTTCTGTTGTTTTCAATTGATGATGTTCCTTGTTTTCACCTCGCCTTGTTTGTTTTATACTGAACTTAACAGGTTTCGCCGCAGGCGGAAGCTGCTTAGTTTCAGTTATGCCGCCTTATTACTCTATTAAATTTATATAAACCAGAATGCCCGCGGTATTGTTGTACCCGCATCGCTTGAATATCCGGTTATTGAAGTGGGTAAAGTGGGAGTGAGATTTGTCAACATAAGCAGCTTGGAAGTATTTGAGAACCAAGTATAAGGAGAATCCCGGAATATTTCCACACCGGAAGTTGAAACATCCGTAGTATTGCTTTACATTTGTGGTTGAATATGAAGAGCCGTATGAATTGGGAGGTTCATCCCTGAATTTCGGGAGTTCTGTGTAGCGGCTGTCTCAAAAGGGTCTTACGCGTTATTGCGAACCTAGTGAAGCAATTTGCTTTTACTATAAATCAAGGGATTGCTTCAGGCTCCGCCTTCGCAATGACGTTCTAACATCAATTTTGAGACAGCCTCATTCCGACTCGACTATTTGAAATAATAAATGAATAACAATGAAACATTTGAAGATATTAATAATATTGATTTGCTTGAGCCAAACGGTTTACACGCAGACGGATTATTGGGCTAACCTGGTCTATTTTAGCGGTTGTCCGATCAACCATATTCCAAAAGGCATAACACTTCCAGATAAAGACATTCAGACACGACAAATTTTAAATGCAATTATTGCCGGAACTTCAGAAAAACAATTAAAGTCGCAATTTTCAGATAGCCTTGAAATAAAAATAAATAAATTGATTGATGGCGAAGTAATTAGAAGAAACAATGATCATTTTGAATTTACATTTCCGGTTATAATAGGGGAAAGAAGAAAGAAAATGATGGATTTAGTGCATGAAAAAGTTTTAACTTTAAATATTTCAATGGATTCATTGATCAGGCCACTTGAAATTGCCCTGAAGGATTATCCAAAACTGGTTTTTCATTTCTTATGGTCAAGAGTGATGGATGATTGTTGGTGGAATTGGTATAATTCGGAATTTCATACAGAACAGGGTCCCCCAAGTATTGCATTTATCGTTTATCCACCACATAAATTTCAATGTGGGACTAATAGCGACTATTCTTCTGATAATAGCCAATTTGCATTCTCTTGGAGTTATAATTTGTTTGATGAGTTTTTTACTTTACCTTCTACTAATTCTTTTTATAATCTGGCATTAAACAAACCAATCCCGGATAAAGACAAGATATTTTTTATTCAATATGGATTATTAGACACAACTAATATATCTCATATATACTGTTATCCTGAAGACAGCCCGCTGGATAGTATTTGTAATTTGTTAAAATCAAAATATATAAATATAGTTAAGGGCATGTTTGATTATAAGAAGCTTAGTAATGAATTCCAAATACCAGCAGATGAATTGTTTTTAATCACATCTCATGAGGTTGCCTATGAGATTTTTAGTATTTTAAATGAAAGGAAAACATCAGTCTTTATACCAATTACTAAAGAGAATAATCCAAAACCTGACTTCTCGACTTTAGTTTCATGGAAATTGTCAAAAGCAAATAATAAATGAATAACTTCACATAACATGCCTGTAAAATCAATGCTGATAAGGCTTTTTGCTTATCTGATGTTTTTTCGGCACATGGTTTTACAGGCCACACGTTAGAAGGGAAAATGACACAGTCAATGAAAATTAAACTGACAATATTAGTAGTAGATTTATGAAAATTCCGGAACACCAAACTCAGAAACACCGAACTCAGAATCCGGAACTCAAAACTCCAAACTCCGAAGTTGAATATTTATCAACCAAAACTTAACCATAAATTAATCCTTCTGTTACCGCTGTAGTAATCAAGAAACCTAATTTTGGCGCAAATTTTATTAACAGAATAATTTATTTCCGCCATGTCCTTTTGCGTTAGTTTAAGCTATTCTGTTAAGAACTTTTTACTACGATCATTCAGATTATTATTATAATTGTCAGATGGATGTAATGAAAACAATAACCACAAAATAAAATTTTATGAAACAACATTTACTTCAGTTTTTAGTCATTATCTCATTTGTGTTCTTGTCACAAATTGTGAAGGCTCAGACAGGTATAAATGGAGTTATTAAAGACTCCGAGTTAAAAGAAATCCTTATCGGTGCAACTGTAATGCTTGACGGTACTACTTTTGGCGCTTCTACTTCCTCTGATGGAATGTTCAGGCTCGAAGCGCCCGCAGGAAACTACAAACTTAACATCAGCTATGTGGGATATGAAAAGTTAACCAAGGATGTAACCATATTGCAGGGTCAGATGGCCTCCGTTGGAACCATCGAACTTCATGCGAGCGCAATCGGCCTGGCAGGTGTAAGTATTATGGCTGACAGGGCACGCGAGCGCGAAACACCCGTTGCTTTTTCCAATATCAACAGGAAACAGATTTCGGAGCAATTGGGCTCACGGGATATTCCACAGGCAATGGATGTTACGCCTAATGTATATGCTACTCCCCAGGGTGGTGGAGCGGGTGATGCCCGTATTAATGTCCGCGGATTTAACCAGCGCAATGTGGCTGTCATGATCAACGGAGTTCCTATGAACGACATGGAAAATGGCTGGGTGTACTGGTCAAATTGGGATGGTGTGGGAGATGCAACATCCTCCATTCAGTTGCAAAGGGGACTAAGCGCTGTAAATCTGGCTACGCCATCAGTTGGCGGAACCATGAACGTGATTACAAATCCGGCTGAAAACAAAAAAGGTTTAATATATAAACAGGAATTCGGGACAGGTAACTTTATCAAATCAACGGTTTTCGGACATACCGGATTACTGAAAGGAAAATATGCTTTTAGCGCCGGGGGCGTTCGCAAAACAGGACAGGGAGTAATAGATAAAACATGGACCGATGCCTGGGCATATTACCTTGGCGCATGCTGGAATGTGAACTCCAGAAACCGTCTTGAATTTTATGCTATCGGAGCTCCACAAAGGCACGGTGAAAACAGGTATAAACAAAACATAGCAGCCTACAGCCATGATTTTGCTAAAAGCGAATTTAATTACCCCGATTCTGCACTAAGCCAGTATCCAGAAGCACAATCCGGCCGTTATTATAATGAGAACTGGGGCCCGGTGAGCAATAAATATGACGGAAAACAATATTGGAACGGCTCCGAACACGAAAGGCATAGTCCTCATTATATTAATGAAATAGAAAATTATTTTCATAAACCGCTGATCAATCTGAACTGGTTTACACAGTGGAATGAAAAGGTAACTCAATATACGGTCGCATATTATTCCGGTGGAACAGGTGGCGGGACTGGCACAAAAGGTTCTATGAAATGGGACTATTCAGGCCCGTCAAGATTTATAGATTTCGATGCAACTTATGCAAATAATACGCTTAGTGATACGGCAAAGGGTATTCTGCGAAACAGCGTGAATAATCAATGGACGCTGGGATTGATCTCTAAACTTAACTGGAAAGTAAATGATAAAATCCAAACCTCGTTTGGTATTGACGGCAGGACTGCTGAAATTGACCATTTCAGGGAAGTCCGCGATTTAATTGGGGGTAAGGTTTTTATAGATTATGCTGATGAATTCAGTACAGATTATAGTAAAGAACTTGGCGAGAAAATTGACTATCACAATACCAATACTGTCAACTGGATGGGTGGTTACGCACAGTGTGAATACAATTATAATAAAATCACAGCCTATGGTATGGCCGGTTATTCCATGATAAAATACAATTATATCAACCATTTCAAAAAAGCTGAGAACAGCGAGGATAAATTAACCTCCAAAACGGATTGGATCGGAGGATTCCAGGTAAAGGGCGGAATGAGTTACAGGTTTACAAAGACGGTAAATGGATTTTTAAATTTAGGTTACGTTTCCAAAGTTCCGATTTTTGATGCAGTGATTGATGATATTGATGGAACACAAGCTGAGAGCCCAAAGAATGAAAAATTTATTGCCTTAGAAGGCGGAGCTCAGTATCGTTCCGCAAGCGGAAAATTTTTAATCACAGGAAATTTATATTATACAATATGGAAAGACAGGACACTCAGCAAGTATGTCTATGATTCCCTTTTTAATGAAAATATAATTTTTATACAGGGAATGGGCCAGCGGCATTATGGGTTTGAAATAGAAGGCAAATACGAACCTTTCAAAGTGTTAGAGCTGATCATTGCCGGATCAATAAATAGCTGGGAATATACCGACGATGTTTCTGGCTCCTATAAAGACTATTCCGAGGAACAACCGGATGTGATCTATAATTATTATGTAAAGGGCCTTAAGGTTGGTGATGCTCCCCAAACCCAACTCGTGGCCGGTTTTGCTGTTAAACCGGTAAAGGGACTCCGCGCCCAGTTACTTGGGAAATACTATGCAAACCATTATGCAGATTGGGATCCTTTTTCAAGGGATGATATTAATGATATCGGCCAGGTTTGGAAAACTCCTTCCTATCTGGTATTTGACATTCATGCATCTTATGATTTTCCTGTTCAGGGTGATGTGGGTGTTAAATTCTTTGTTCATGTATTTAATCTTTTTGATGAAGTTTTTGTTCAGGATGCCCTTGATAACAGTAATTTCAACGCATATTTAGGCGACAACAATGAATATTCTCACCAGGCGCCGGCGGCAGAAGTCTATCTTGGATTGCCAAGAACCATAAATTTTGGGGTGATCGTAAATTTGTAAAAGGATGATTTTAGACAAAAAATCCGGTTCAGTGATGGACCGGATTTTTTCATTGTATCAGCTAATCTGCAATCTTCACATCAAATTTAATCGTACTCAAACCATTTGAACTTCCCTCGTTGACTTCCGTAATCTTAATCAATCCCCATAATTCGTCGGGATCAGTTTGAAATGCATACACATCTCCCGCTGCAAATCCTTCGCCGGAAGGCATAAATTCACTTATATAGGATTGGTCAATCGTTCCCTGTTGTGATATTGCCGCTATTAAAGTTGATTTGTTGGTAATTGCATTAAAAGTACTCCCGGATATGCTTGTTCTGGTGAACCGTGTTGAATTTCTTACAGGCCAGTTTTCAACCGTAGTATATACCTGAAGTATAATATCATCATCAGGAGCCATAATTGTATGCCCATAAGTTGATCCATCAAAATAAATCCAATCAATCATTTCTGAATTCTCGGCTGCGTCGCCTAAACTATATATTTCACCGGTGGTTGCTGAAAAGGAAGCAGGCGGTGACAAAGGATCGTAAGAACCCAAAACAATATTTGTGAATGTGAGCATATTAGGATCAGGTGGTATAGTAGTGATGGTAAGGCTGATTGTTGTGCTTAAATCATAGCTGTCCCAAACGGTACATTCAATTACTTCTGTTCCCGGGACTGGATATGTAAATGTGATAATATCATTTGTATAGGTTGTACTGTTTATAACCGTATCCTGCATGACAAGGATCGAAGTATTTTCATAGATTCTTTGAACGAACACTCTTCGCAGGGTTGTATCGGTTTGGCTAATGGCGTTAATTCCAATACAAAATTGCTGGCCGATGGCCAGTGTGGTATCTCCTGTTACCCTTTGTTTTCCGGGTTCATACTCACCACCAGAAAAGTTAAGGGCAGGCGGATGTCCACTGATATTTAAGGTAATTGAGTCTGTATAAAACTCACCCTCAATATCCGTAACAGTAAATGTTAATACCTCTGCACCGTTTTCAAAATTCGCCTGTATAGGGAAATCTGGCAGTAAAAATTCATTTTCTGTCAGAACCGAATCGAGAATAGTAATTGACGGATTATCCCCGAGCTTGCTGGTAATCATAAATTCCGACAAAACTTTTCCAGTGCTCGTATTCGAAGTCGCGGTGAGGGTGACCATCACAATTTGCAACGGATGACATTCTATGAAAGAAGTATCCGGCTGGGATATAGTTATTTTTGGCCTTTTATCAGGAACCGGTGGTATCTCCGCTTCCTTTTTGGAACATGATAACTGGAAAATAACAGAACCAGCAACAAATACCAATAATACTTTGCTGATTTGACTGTGTAACCTCTTGTTGTTTCTCATAATTTGGTTTTTTAATAAAACGATAAAAGTAAAAAAAAAGAGGAACTCAAAAAAGCCCCTCCTTTTAATCAAAAGAGATAATCTATTCTTGTACTTTTACAGTAATTTTAATTGTCCCTGTATTGTCTAATCCTGTAATCGCATCAATCCTTATTAATCCGAACTTTTCATCAAAAGTTTTAAAACCAAGTACATCCCCTACTTCAAGATGATTTGATTTAGTTTCAGTAGGTTGTGAAGGTACTGTAACTGCTGGTACTAATTGGCTTTCATTTATAATATCATCAAAATTATCAGATGTAAGGGTTGTTACTTTAAATCTTGTCGGATTTAAAGTAGTCCAGTTAACCAAAGCATTAACTGTAAAATCATCTTCATCAAATACTTCCGCTGCATCCGCATCATCCGGTGCGGCTAAAGTTGCCTCATTGGTTGCGCCAAAGAAATACAGGAAATCAACTTTTTCGGAGTTTGCTTTTGCATCAGCTATAGTATATACAGTGCCATCAATTGAGGCAAATGAACTTCCGGTGGCATTAAATTGTGCCCCAAGTATTTTGTCTTCGTAGGTAACAATATCCGGTGCCGGAACTTCAATAGTGACAGTAAATCCTATTGTAGCGCTTTTATCGTTTTTATCCCATACAGTGCAGGTAAAATCTTCCGTACCGGCGGTGGGATATGCAAAAGTAATTATATCAAGTTGAAAAGTGGCGCTGCTGAATGTCGAGTCAAGTACGATTACCGTAGCAACATTTTCATAAACTCTCTCGATATAAACCCTCCGGAGATCTTTGTCACCTTTGCTGGCGCTGATTCCGAAAACAAACTGCTCACCAACGCTAACGGTAACATCACCGTCAACACGTTCAAGGTTAAGGGGCTGATAAATCCCACCTAAAAAGGCAATGGTCGGAGGTAATATTTCTGCTTCATCATCTTTTGAACAGGATGACAATATTAGTCCTGCAACAACCAGTAATCCTAATAAATAACTTAATTTTTTCATAGTAAATAATTTTTTAAATTTATACAAAGTTGTGATATTCTGTTCGCAAAAATAAATAAAAACATTAAACACATTGGCGGATCGTTAATATTAATTAAAATTATCCTCAATAATCCTGGAAAGCAGGCTGTCCAATGAAAACCCGTGGCCTGGGGAAGAGACGTGTATGGGAATAAGGGAATATTGTGAATTGGTTGAATTGGTTGAATCGGTTAAATAGGTTAATTGGGTTAATTGGGTTAATTGGTGCCGACTGCTTATTGCCGACTTGTTCCTTTAGCATGGAGCGTGGGGCAGGGAGCATGGAGTTGGGTGTGAGTTGTGGGAATGAGTGTGACTTTGCCGACTGCTCATTACCTGGTGCCGCTGTTACTTTATACTCTTTACTTTAGACTTGAGACTTCTTGCTTTTTACTTTGTACTTTTATCTTCCAGCAAAGGGACGAACCTAAAAGTGCCGTGATTTTCTTCCTCGAAAGTACTATCACCCGTCCTGATGATCCTTTTCATCACCTGTATATCGGATCCAACAGGAATAACAAGAAATCCACCCGGCTTAAGCTGATGTTTGAGTTCCGGCGGTATGAAAGGCGCTCCCGCAGTAACTATAATTTTATCGAAAGGGGCCTGTACAGGAAGGCCTTTGTAACCATCTCCATAAATCAGCATTTTTGGATTATAACCGATGGTCGGCAAAAACAATTTTGTTCGCATGTAAAGGCTTTTCTGACGCTCAATCGAATAAACCCGCGCACCAAGCTCTATCAATATGCAGGTCTGATATCCTGAGCCGGTACCAACCTCCAGCATCTTATCGCCTTTTTTTATTTCAAGTAATTCAGTTTGAAATGCAACAGTATAAGGCTGCGAAATCGTTTGACCGGAGCCTATCGGAAAAGGCTTATCCTCGTAAGCAAATTCAAGAAAAGACGAATCCATGAAAAGATGTCTCGGAACCGTTTCCATTGCCCTTAATACACCTGAATCATGTATCCCTTTTGACCGGATCATGTCCACAAGTTGCTTCCTTAAACCTTTATGCCTGAATGTGTCCTGTACCATTGTGAGTAATGAACTGATTACCGTTTATAACTGACATAATATTTCTGCGAAAATAAACAAACACAATATACCTTTGCCGGCAATTCATTTACTCATTGCAAATTCTTTTAAGATGTTAAAAATAGGTGTTTTGGGAGCTGGCCACTTAGGTAAAATTCACATTAAATGTATCCGTGAAGCAAATGAATATGAACTTTCAGGCTTTTTCGATCCTGATAGGGAGATTTCTTTAAAGGTGGAAAAAGAGTTTAACCTTTACCGGTTTCCTGATATCCAATCCCTGGTGAGCAATGTTGACGTGGTTGATATTGTTACTCCGACCGTTTCACACTTTGAATGTGCTTCAATGGCGCTGAAAGGTTTCAGGCATGTTTTTATTGAAAAGCCTGTGGTGAATACGCCGGATGAAGCAAAACAGTTAATGGCCCTTGCGGACGAAGCCAAAGTTAAGATTCAGGTCGGGCATGTAGAGAGGTTTAATCCTGCTTTTACTGCAGTAAAACCTTACTTCACCCAGCCCATGTTTATTGAAACACACCGTTTGGCGCAATTCAATCCCAGAGGTACGGATGTTCCGGTTATCCTTGATTTGATGATACATGACATTGACATCGTTTTGAGCGTAGTCAAATCCAACATCCGCAAAATACATGCAAGCGGGGTTCCGGTGGTAAGCGACACTCCTGATATAGCCAATGCCAGGCTGGAATTTGATAACGGTTGTGTAGCCAATTTAACTGCAAGCCGGATATCAATGAAAAACATGAGAAAATCAAGGTTTTTTCAGAATGATGCCTACATCTCTGTCAATTTTTTAGATAAGACAGCCGAAATATTACGTCTCGAAAATGTTCCTGATCCAGAAAAAGCCGATCCTCTTGCCATGCTCATTGACATTGGCAAAGGAAAAGGAACAAAGCAGATCATTTTCGAAAAGCCGGAAATTCATCCTGTTAATGCCATTAAAACCGAGCTTGAAAGTTTTGCTCATGCAATCCGGCACAATAAAACCCCGATGGTTTCAATCGAAGACGGTTATGCAGCTCTTGACATCGCATATAAGATCATGGAAAAAATGAACTATTATAATCGTTTTTTATAATTTCGCACACAAAGTGAAATTAAAGTTGAATACGGAAAAAAGCATTGTCATTACTGCCTTAATGTTCATTCTTTTGGCAATGGAAAACTCATGTGAAAAATTTGAAGGCGGCCAGACTATTCCCTCCTATATAAGTGTTGATAGCTTTCACCTTGTTGCAAATCCTCTGCTCGAACTTGGTGTTCCCACTCAAAACATAAGCGATGTATGGGTTTATGTGGATGATATTATGATTGGCGCTTTTGAAATACCGGCTGAACGAATACCGGTACTTGCGGAAGGACTGCATAAACTCACGTTGATCGCTGGAATAAAATATAATGGTATGTCTGGAACAAGAGGACCTTATCCCTTTTATGAACCTGCAATTGATACAACCTTTATGCTGATCATTGACAGTATTGTTAAAGTTAATCCGACAATTACTTATTATAACACTACTTATGCAGCCTGGTATGAAGATTTTGAGGACGGAACAATTTCACTTAAGTCTTCTGAAGAAAGCGACACAATAATGGAATTATATACCTTCGACACGGTTCATCCGATATATGGAGATGCGTGTGGAGTGGCCAGCCTCGACAGCGTACAGGATATCCTTGAAGTAGCAACTTATCAGGAAGGAGTCATCGGGATTGAGTTGCCGAAAACTTCCGCTCCCGTTTTTCTTGAAATGGAATACAGTGTCAATTATTCAGTGGTTGTCGGATTGTTTGTTATTCAGGAAGGTGTCCAGATACTCAGGCATCCGGTCGTGGTATTGAATCCTACTGATGGTGAATGGAAAAAAATCTATATAAATATGACCCCGGCAGTAAGCTATTATTTTAATGCTGATTATTTTAGCGTGTTTTTCAGGGTTGACAGAACTTCCGTTACTGATACTGCAATTATTAAATTAGACAATCTGAAGTTAATTGCAAATGAAGATCCCAAATGAATAAGAATTTACAGGTAGCCAAATATGTAATCGCAGATTTGTTATCAGCATCTTTAGCATGGATGCTGTTCTTTATTTACAGGAAATACTCAGTTAATCCTGATGTTGTAACAAACCTTAATGAAATCTTTACTGACAGGAAATTTTATTTGGGGATAGCCATTATTCCCTTTTTCTGGCTTACCCTTTATATTATCATTGGGACTTACAGAAAAATCTACAGAAAATCAAGGCTTAAAGAACTCAGCCAAACCCTGTCTATTACTTTTTTCGGTGTTATCTTTATATTCTTCGCCATCATCCTCGACGATATCATTATTTCCTACAAATCATATTACCAGTCGTTTCTCGTTTTAATTTTTCTTCACTTCGCTATAACCTATTCCTTCAGGCTAATTATTACCACTTCCACCATCAGAAAAATACACAAAAGGATTATCGGTTTTACTAGTATTATCATTGGTGGCAATGGCAATGCATTGAAGATTTTTACCGAGATTGAAAATGAAGAGAAATCGAGTGGTAATAAGTTTATCGGATTTGTCAGTGCTTCGGAATCCGATTCATTTTTAATATCAGATTATCTTCCGCACCTGGGAAATATCAACGATCTCTCGAACATCATTACTGATCATAAAGTAGTGGAAGTCGTTATAGCTATTGAACGATCAGAACAAAAGAAAATAGAGAGCATCATTACCGAACTGGAAGATAAGGATGTAGTCATTAAGATCATTCCAAATCTCCAGGATTTCTTGACCGGAGCGGTCAAAACGGGAGGTATCTGGCATGCACCCCTTGTTCAGATTTCACCCGACCTGATGCCTGCCTGGCAAATGAGTATGAAGCGCATTATTGATATCCTTGTTTCAATAATGGGTATTATTTTATTATTGCCATTGTATATTTTCACTGCAATCGGGGTTAAAATGTCTTCCCGGGGACCGGTGATATTTAAACAGGAGCGAATTGGTTTGCATGGCCGTCCGTTCATGATGTACAAATTCAGGTCAATGTATAATGATGCTGAAATGAAGGGGCCGCAATTATCTTCGGAAACCGATGATCGTATTACGCGTTTCGGCCGGTTTATCAGGAAAGTGAGGCTGGATGAAATACCTCAATTTTTTTCGGTTTTAAAAGGAAATATGTCGCTCGTAGGCCCGCGACCTGAAAGGCAGTTTTTTATTAACCAGATCGTTCAGAGAGCACCGCATTACCGTATGCTGCATAAGGTGAAGCCGGGCATTACTTCATGGGGCCAGGTAAAATTCGGCTATGCATCCAATGTGGACGAAATGATCGAAAGGTTAAAATACGATATTCTTTACATCGAAAATATGTCACTGGCAATGGATTTGAAAATTCTCATCTATACTTTATTGATTGTGATACAGGGAAGGGGAAAATAGTGGAAATATAGTTGAGGAGCAGCAGCGGCAGTGGCAGTAGTAGTAGCAGTAGCAGCGGCAGTTGGCAGTTGGCAGTCGGCAATAGTTATACACAGAACTTTAAACGCAAAACCGGAATCCGGAACAAAGAATAGTATCCAAAAATTCTTTAATCTGCAGGTGAGATATTAACATCCCTCTGTTTGATAACTTTTACTTTGATCCACTGTTTATCGAGCATGGATTATATAATTTTGCCGCATGAGTGAAATTGCGTCTCAGAATTATACAGAGGATAATATCCGGTCGCTGGAGTGGAGTGAGCATATCCGTATGCGGCCGGGGATGTACATTGGCAAGCTTGGTGACGGCGCTTCGCAGGACGACGGCATTTATGTGATGATCAAGGAAATCGTGGATAATTCCATTGACGAATTTGTAATGGGAAATGGCCGCAGTATTGATATTACCATCGAGGAGAAACAGGTAACTATCAGGGATTACGGTAGGGGTATTCCGCTTGGTAAAGTGCTTGATTGCGTATCAAAAATAAATACAGGGGCAAAGTATGATTCAAAAGTCTTTAAGAAAGCTGTCGGGTTGAATGGTGTCGGTTCGAAAGCTGTGAATGCACTTTCGTCCTGGTTCGTCACCCAATCCGTTAGGGACGGTCTTACGAAAATCGTCGAATTTTCGAAAGGTGATCTGGTCAAAGACCATCCTGAACAGCCGACAGAAGAAAAAGATGGTACCATAGTTAAATTTATTCCTGATAAAGAGGTTTTCGGAAATTATCATTTCATTGCTGAATATGTTGAAAAGCTGCTATGGAACTATGCTTTTCTAAACGTCGGGCTTACATTAAAATTCAATGGCGAAAGACTCACTGCCAAAAACGGATTAAGTGATTTGCTGGAACGAAACATCAACGGAAATGGCCCAACCCTGTATCCAATCATTCACATCACTGAGGGCGACCTCGAATTTGCATTTACTCACAGTTCCAAACAATATGGAGAGGAATATTATTCATTTGTAAACGGACAGCATACCACTCAGGGCGGGAATCATCAAACGGCATTCAGGGAAGCCATTGTAAAAACAATACGGGAATTTTATAACAAAGATTTTGAAACCAACGACATCCGGCAATCCGTCCTTGCGGCCATCAGCCTTAAAGTGCAGGAACCGGTCTTTGAATCGCAGACCAAAACGAAGCTGGGTTCGCAGTATATGGAACCGGATGGTATAACGATCAGGAATTATATCCATGATGTTGTGAAGCGGAACCTGGATAATTATCTGCATAAAAACCCGGAGACAGCCGAAGAGTTGTACAGGAAAATCCTTCAATCGCAGCGGGAGCGTAAGGAGCTTGACGGGATTAAAAAACTGGCGAAAGAAAGTGTTAAAAAAGCCAGTCTTCACAATAAAAAGCTGCGCGATTGCAGGGTCCATTATAATACGAACCATGAGATGAGGCTCGACTCCACTATTTTTATCACAGAAGGAGATTCGGCCAGCGGTTCAATTACCAAGTCCCGAAATGTGAATACCCAGGCTGTTTTTAGCCTGAAAGGAAAACCCCTTAATTGTTTTGAACTTAGTAAAAAGGTCGTATACCAGAATGAGGAGTTTAACCTTTTGCAAACTGCTTTAAATATTGACGATGGCCTCGACAACCTCCGTTATAATAATGTCGTAATTGCAACTGATGCCGATGTGGATGGTATGCATATCCGCTTATTGCTACTCACATTTTTCCTGCAGTTCTATCCCGACCTGGTGAAAGCAGGCCATCTATACATTCTTCAAACACCTTTGTTTCGGGTGAGGGATAAAAAAGAAACCATTTACTGTTATTCGGAAGAGGAAAAACAGGAGGCGTTGGATAAACTGAAAGGGAAGCAGGAGATTACCAGATTTAAAGGATTGGGCGAAATTTCACCGGATGAATTTAAATATTTTATCGGCGCATCAATCAGGCTCGATCCTGTTTTGCTGCATCGCGATTCTTCAATTAAAGAAGTGCTGTCATTTTTCATGGGCAAAAACACACCGGAGCGACAAACCTTCATCATTGACAACCTGAGGATTGAGGAAGATATTATTCTGGATGCACTTGTGGCGTAGATAGTGGTTTCTGGTTACTTGATGCAAGTTAATTGTTTTGGGGTCTGGGGTTGATTGAGTTAATTAGGTTGAGTAGGTTAATTAGGTTAATTTAGTTAATTGGGTTAATTTTCAGAAACATTGAACTCAGAACCCAGACAACAGTGAACACAGAACAGTAAACAAAGAACACTCTGTTTCTTATTGCACTACTAAATGAAGTATTATCAAAGCTTGTCCATGTCAGGATTAACGTCCTGTTTCTCAAACTTTTTAAATGCCTTTCCCAGGCTTTCAATGATGTTTCCGGCATTAAGTGCGTTGTAGCCATGTTTTTTTGCCGCGATATCGCCAGCCAGTCCATGAATGTAAACGCCAGCCAGGCAGGTTTCGGGCGATGTATATCCCTGGGCTTTCAATCCAAGCAGAATTCCTGTCAGGACATCTCCGCTGCCACCGGTTGCCATCCCCGGATTTCCTGTTGAATTGAAATAACAGCTTCCATCGGGACAGGTGATTGCTGTATGGGCTCCTTTTAAAATAACATAAGCCTGATATTTTACCGAAAATTCGCGCTGTTTTTCATTCCGTTCAAAGTCGTTGGAGGTTTTACCTGCAAGCCTTTCAAATTCTTTTGGATGAGGAGTGAAAATACTGTTCTTTGGTATGAAAGATATCCAGGTTTTGTTTTCTGCCAGAATGTTAATTGCATCTGCATCAATGATAAGCTCGATATGGGAGTCCTGTATCAGGAGTTTCAGTGCATTTTGAGTCTTTTCGTGGGTACCGATTCCCGGGCCCACAGCGATGGCATTATAAGCTGAGAGGAACGGAAGCTCTGAAAAAACTTTTTTATGAGAGTCAATATTAACCATAGCTCCAGGCACGGCTGTTTGCAATATCGCATTTCCCTTTTTTGGTATGTGGGCAGTTATAAGTCCTGCTCCAGCTTTTAATCCCGCTGCCGAAGCAAGCACTGCTGCGCCCATTTTGCCGTAGCTTCCGGCTATCAGAAGCCCGTGCCCATAAGTTCCTTTATGCGAAAATTTTGTTCTCTTTTTTATCAGTGGACGAATATTTTCATTGGTAAGAAAATGATCTTTAACCTTGATATTGCTGATAAAATCCGGATGTATCCCGATTGGAAGAACTTTCCATTCCCCAAGGTATTTATCATTTTCGGGGAAAAGAAAGCCGTATTTTGGAAACTGGAATGTCAGCGTGTAATCGGCTTTAATGACAGAACCTTTATTAGATGTATTTGAGCTGTCGCAATAGAAGCCTGTCGGCACATCCACTGCAATTACAACGGCATTGCCATCATTAATATGATCTACAACTTTAGCTACGAAACCGGTAACGGGCCGTGTAAGCCCTGAACCGAAAACAGCATCAATCACAAGTCCATTTCCATTAATTTCCGGCAAAGGATCTTTTTCTTCAATCTCAATGAGTTTGATAGTTTTTAGATTCCGGATTTTCTGATAATTGGCCTCACAACCTGGCGACAAGCGGGTCGCATGCCTGACGAGGATAATTTCAATCTCAAATCCGGCAAGCGCCAGCATCCTGCCTACGGCAAATCCATCGCCGCCGTTGTTTCCACAACCGCAGAAAATCATTATTTTTTTCCCGGAAACGGTATTGCCCGAAATCCAAACGAACAATTCCATTGCCGCCCTTTCCATCAGGTCAATATCGGCAATAGGTTCATTTTCGATGGTATAGGCATCGGCCTCCCTGATTTTATCAATTGGCAGGATTTTCATTTATTGAAAAAGTTAGGTCATAAAATATTTATTGTAAGGAAAATTACCGGACAAATTCTTAAATTATTTTGAGGTTTTCCTTTAGTTTATCCCATGTGTCCTTTGTTAATACAGGTTCAATAATCCCCGATTTGTTTTTAGCATATTCTATAATATACTCAGCGCGCTCTTTTGAATCAGGATGAGTGCTGATCCATGATAAATTCTGCTCAATTTTAGAATCATTGTCAGCCATTTTATATAAAAAATTTGCAAAAGGTTCCGGGTCAATCCTGGATTTCAGTAAAAGATCAATAGCTTTAATATCGGCCTCCTCTTCTAATTTTCGGTCGTAAGCTGATGAGGATAAAAGTTTGATGGCTTCCTTACTCAACTCAGATCCGCTATTGCCGGTTGTAATTGATATTATCACAGATAAGCCGATTTCTTTTATTAATTTTTTCATCACATGGTTAAGCTCTATATGAGCCAGTTCGTGACAAATAACTCCACTTAACTCTGCTTCATTTTCTGAAGCTGATATTAAACCGCTGAAAATCACCAGGTGCTTGTTTGGAAGAGCAAAAGCATTAATTTCATCCCGCTCGGTAATGTGTAATTTTATTTGACTTTGATCTATTTCATTTGCTATACATATCTTAGATAATAAGCTGTCTAAAGGTGCAGTAATTTCTTTCACATGAATTTCTTTTTCAGTCCTGTTCATCAAATCCCAAAACAGATCGCCTAATTTTTCTTCGGTAGTTTTGGTCGCCTCTTCAACCTTAAAAATAGTCATCCAGTCAACTTTGTTTAGTACTGCCCACAGTGCGAAAAACGAAATAATTATGAAAGATCCCTGAAGTATTAATTTATTCATAGCATTTAAGGCTTACAGGTTAAATTTGTCAATGGCCCATAAAACCACCATTCGACGTGAATTCCCTTCCGAACATTAATTGCAGTGTATATTGTTGCAATCAAATCTGTAAGATTAAAAATAAAAACAGCTATAATGTAAGAAATATAATTATTACTTAGAGTTTCAGATCCGAATATAATCGAAACCGTCCACCAAAATCCGAAACTGTTAATAAAAAGTAATGAAAACTGAGATAATAAAGCCTGTGTACAATGCCAGCGAACAAAATAAGTTCCCTTTTTATTGCTGACATAGAAAACCAGGGTTGCAACCAGGTTGATTATTGGCAGCGGTAGGCCTGCAATTATCGCTATAAGCGACATCAGATAACTGTTGGAAGCTTTTTCGGCTTCATGTTCATGTGGTTCGTAATTAAACCCTGAGTTCGTAATCATAATCCTTTATGAATATTCCAAATCCAGTTGACCAGCAATAGTAAAATAGCCGGGATGGCTACTTTTTGTTGTTGAAGAAAACTCTCTGCTTTTTTGTAAAAATTAAACAAGGTATCCTTTCGGATGATGCAATCATAAAAAATCCAGTTCGGAACAATTATCATAATCAACAATATTACTATACCAAGTGGATTCCAGTAAAGTGCATCAACCATATTTCCATCCAAAAGTGAAAGTATTGACCTTGAAGAACCGCATGAAGGACAGGGTATGCCTGTTACATGCTTCATTAAGCAAACACTTAAATTGCCAAAGTTGCTTTCAACAAATACAGTGTTTCCCGAAAAAAGCCAGGCATACCCTGTAACACAGGAAACAGCCAATAAAATATATAACTTATTCCTGTTTAGTTTCATTAGTATAATACCTGTTTGATTTTTTCCATATTCTTTTCTCTTGCGGCTCCCATGATCATAAACCAGTCAACGATTGCCCATATTCCCAATCCGCCGCAGGTTAAAAGCTTACCGACTCCCAGGCCGGTATCACCAATAAAAAACCTGTCAATTCCAAGGCTTCCACCTAATAAAGAAATGATCAAACAAGTGGTTGGGTCTTTAAACTGCATCGTTTGGATTGTGATCCATTTTGATTCGTCAAGAGCAATTAAACGATCCCTGATTTGCGCTACCTGGTAGCTTTCAAAGAATTTACCGTTTGCCATGATAAACATGTCAACTTTTTGTGCCTCCATTTTTCGATTATTTTAATTTATTTAACCTACTCTTATGGATTTTCGGATACTCCCCCGCTGTAAGACCTGAGCAGGACAGGCCTGTTTTTATTGTGGTATCTTGCCTCCACTGATAAGTTTCAATTATTATATGCTTTTAATGAAAGGAACTATTTATTGCTTAAATAAGCACTTTTGTTTTTCGATGTATTCCATTTCTGCATGGTTTAATGGGCTAAAATTAAATTATTTTTTTGAGAAAGGGATCAGACTGTTTTATATAAAATAAAATTTTTGTTTCAAATTCTAAAAGACCACAAATGCTGAACTGAGAAGTGAGACTTAGGAGCAAGAGGCAGTCGGTCTCCCCAACGGCGAGAGCAGTCGGCAAAAGGAACACCATAGGGATCATGTACAAAACTCAGAATACAAAACGTAGAATCCGGGACTCAGAGCTTTGAACCCGCAACTGTCAACAATTATAGGCATTCCTAACTGAATGTTCTTAATTTTGCAGCCAAATTCAGATGATGAGACGGATCAGAAAAATAAAACAGTTTTTTGAAAAAGTCAGGATTATTGACGCAGGCTCGGAGGGCAACGCAGTCGGGAGGATAGATGACAAAGTGATATTTGTACCATTTGTTGTTCCAGGGGACCTGATAGATGTAAGTGCGTTTAAAAATAAAAAGTCTTTTTATGAAGGAAAGATGATTCGAATCCACGAGTATTCCGAAAAAAGAACAGAGCCCCTTTGTGAACACTTTAGCATTTGCGGTGGTTGCCGGTGGCAGAATATGAAATACAACGATCAGCTCTTTTATAAGCAGAAACAGGTGCAGGATAGCATTGAAAGAATAGGTAAGTTTGAACACCCTGAAATCCTTCCGATCATTCCATCAGAAAAGGAATTTTATTACCGCAACAAGCTTGAATTTACTTTTTCAAATAAAAAATGGCTGACCGATAAATCCAAAAGTGAATCCCCCGAAAGCAGGATCATGAACGGACTTGGATTTCACATTCCGGGAATGTTCGACAGGATTGTTGACATCGAGAACTGTTACCTTCAGGATGAACCTTCCAACTCAATAAGAAAAGAAATAAAAAATTTTACTAATAAACACCATCCTGATTATTTTGATGCAAGAAAAAATACCGGATTCTTACGTAATCTTATCATTCGTAATACGACAACAGGGGAGGTGATGGTGCTCCTGGTGTTTCATTATGATGACAGGGAAAAGATCAATGGAATTATGGATCATATCTATACTTTGTTTCCCGGTATCACTTCTCTGATGTTTGTGATCAATGAAAAAAAGAACGATACAATCAGTGATCTTGACGTTCATCTTTATAAGGGAAAGGACCATTTAATTGAGGCTATGGATGGATTGAAATTCAGGATTGGGCCTGTGTCTTTTTTTCAGACAAATTCTGTGCAACTCCAGAAGCTTTATAAGATTGCCCGTGAGTTTGCTGGTCTCATCGGAAATGAAACCGTGTTTGATCTATACACAGGAACCGGAACGATTGCCAATTATATTGCAGCACATTGTCAAGAGGTTATCGGAATAGAGTCAGTACCGGCTGCCATAGAAGATGCGAAGAAAAATTCCGAGATCAATCAAATTACGAATACAAGATTCTTTTCCGGGGATATCGTAAAGGTTATGGATGATGATTTCATATTACAAAATGGAAAACCGGATGTCATCATTACCGATCCTCCACGCGCCGGAATGCATGAAAAAGTAGTTCAGCAGATATTGAAGATGGAACCTGAAAAGATAGTTTACATCAGTTGTAATCCGGCAACCCAGGCAAGGGATGTCGCCCTGATGGTTGAAAAGTACAAAGCAGAAAAAATCCAGCCTGTGGACATGTTCCCTCATACCATGCATGTGGAGAATGTAATGCTGCTTAGGAGGCGTTAAATTGACAAAGCATATATGAATGGATATTATTAAAAGTCATGGAATGATGGTTTAATGGAATATTGTTCCGCTTCGGTCAAAAACGAAACCACAAGTAACCAGCAACAAGTAACCAGTCGGCAATAAGCAGCCGGCGATTGGCAAAGTCACACTCATACACCTAACTCACACTCAGCTTGATGCTCCCTGCTCCCTGCTCCCTGCTCCATGCTCCATGCTCCCTTCTCCATGCTCCCTTCTCCCTGCTCCATGCCCCCTGCTCCATGCTCCCTGCTCCCTGCTCCATGCTCCATGCTCCATGCTCCATGCTCCCTGCTCAACGATTCCTAAATAACGAATGAAGAACAATTGAATTAAGAATAACGAATTACACTGCGATAACCCGGAACTCTGAACTCAGACCTCAACCTGTAACCTGAAGCCTTGAACTAAATCACCCCTTGGTCAAGCATCGCATTGGCTACTTTAAGGAAGCCGGCAACATTGGCTCCTTTAACATAATTCACATAGCCGTCGCTTTCCTTACCGTGTTTTACACAGGTATTATGAATGCTCTTCATGATATGATGCAGCCTTTCGTCAACTTCTTCACTTGGCCAGTTGAGTTTCATGGCATTCTGTGACATTTCGAGGCCGGAAGTAGCAACACCGCCTGCATTAACGGCTTTACCCGGCCCGAACATAATCCTGTTTTCATGGAATACTTCAACAGCAGCAGGAGTGGAAGGCATATTGGCTCCTTCGGCAACACATATACATCCATTTTTAACAAGAGCCTTTGCATCATTATCATCGAGTTCATTTTGGGTTGCACACGGAATTGCAACATCGCACTTCACTTCCCAGGGACGTTTATTAGGGATAAACTTGGCATCAGGAAATTCGTAAATATAAGGTTTTACAATATCCTGGTTCGAAGCCCTGAGTTCGAGAAGGTACTCAATTTTATTTCCTGAAATACCGGCCTCATCATGAATATAACCGTCGGGGCCTGAAATGGTGACAACCTTACCCCCAAGCTCATTCACTTTAGTGATTGCGCCCCAGCATACATTCCCGAAACCAGAGACACATACATTTTTGCCTTTGAAGGTTTCACCCTTCGTTGCCAGCATTTCCTGTGCAAAATAAACCGCTCCGAAACCGGTAGCTTCCGGGCGGATCAGACTGCCTCCCCATGCAAGTCCTTTGCCGGTAAGAACACCATGATGTTCGTGAGTGAGTTTTTTATACATTCCGTACAGGAATCCTATTTCTTTTCCACCAACTCCGATATCTCCGGCCGGAACGTCCATCTCAGGACCAATGATTTTCCATAGCTCAAGCATGAACGACTGGCAGAAACGCATGATCTCTGCATCCGATTTCCCTTTTGGATTAAAATCGGAGCCGCCCTTACCACCACCGATTGGCAGTGTGGTTAAGCTATTTTTAAATATCTGTTCAAAACCGAGGAATTTCAGAATACTCAGGTTTACGCTCGGGTGAAACCTCAATCCTCCCTTGTATGGGCCCAAAGCATTGTTGAACTGTACCCTGTAACCCAGGTTTACATTTACTACGCCGTTATCGTCAATCCAGGGTATTTTAAAAGTTAAAATGCGGTCGGGTTCTATAAGCCTGTCAATAATCCCGGCAGTTTCGAACTGCGGATTCTGGTTCACAACCTCTTCAATAGATTCTAAAACTTCTCTTACAGCCTGCAAATACTCCACCTCACCGGGGTGTTTCTTCTCAAGGTCATTCATTATTTTTTCCAAATTCATAGCTTAAAAATTTATAGATCATTTTTTAGTGTTATTCAAATAACAATTTTATTGAGGCGCAAAAATAATTTTATAATTCTCAATTCCAAATATTTTCAAAAATAATTTAAAAAACGATTCTTAAAGAAAAAATACAGTCCGAATATTAAGGCTTCTTCAAATTGAAATATCTTTGTCAATATATTAAAATGATTAGAATTGAATAAATCAGAATTTATTTACGGTTATAATCCGACATTAGAGGCAATAAGAGCCGGCAAGGAGATTGAGAAGATATTTATTCTGAAATCCATGCTGGCTTTACGGGCAAATCATCTTATTAATCTTGCCAATGAGAATAAGATTCCGTTTCAGTTTGTTCCCAAAGAAAAGCTAAACAGGCTGACCAGACAAAATCACCAGGGTGTAGTTGCGGTCGTATCCCCGGTTTCTTTTGTGAATATCGAAACCCTGCTTCCGGGCCTGTTTGAATCGGGAAAAGCTCCACTGCTGCTTATCCTCGATAAAATAACAGATGTACGTAACCTCGGCTCGATAGCACGGACATCAGAGTGTGCCGGAGTTGATGCACTGATCATGCCTTCAAGAGGTTCGGCAATGATCAATGCTGATGCGATTAAAACATCTTCCGGAGCTTTAAACAATATTTCGATTTGCAGGCAGAGTAATCTGAAAGAAACCATTCAGTTTCTTAAAAACAGCGGAATAATAGTTATTGGAGCATCCGAAAAAGCTCAAACACTTTATTACAGTGCGGATTTCTCAAAACCTGTGGCTTTTATTCTGGGGTCGGAAGATTCGGGCATTTCGGAAGAATACCTGAAACTTTGTGACCTGACAGTTAGAATTCCCCTTAGCGGGGAAACAGGATCACTGAATGTTGCAGTAGCTGCGGGTATTATTTTGTTCGAAGCAGTAAAACAAAGGTCATAGCGAAGATTTTAACACCGTTAATAAAATAAGATTCGTTCGGGTTTGAACATGATACTATTTAGCGAAAAAAGAATTTTTAAGAATCTCCAACTTGCTGTAATTTTTCTGACTACTTTAGTTATCGGTTGTACAAAAACAGAGAAAACATATTTTGAGAACGGTAATCCAAAATCAATCATCCAAAAAAAAAGTGGTCATTATTATGGTAAAGCAACATGGTATTATCCTAATGGATTTAAACAGCAAGAATGTGCTTATTTAAATGATGCTTTGCAGGGTACTTCGATCAGGTGGTATGAAAACGGTCAAATGCAATCGCTTGAAAATTTTGAAAATAACCTGCGCAACGGGATTGCCCAAACATTCGATGAGAATGGTAAATTGATTGCTGAGTGCAGTTATCATAAGGATACGTTACATGGCGCTTATAAAGAATATTTTCCTTCGGGTAAGCTGAAAGCAGAAGGAGCCTATTTGAAAGGTATGTACGACGGACGCTGGCTCTATTATACTGAAGATGGCACAATTGTAGGGACAGGTGAATTTAAAAAAGGTGAAGGAAAACAACGCGCCTGGTATGGAAACGGAAACCTGAAGCGGGTAATTCATTACATAAATAACGTAAAAAACGGCGAAGAAATCTGGTATCAGCCAGATGGAATGATCGAAAAGGTACTGATTTATAAAAATGATGAACTTGTTGAATCAGAAACAATAATCAATTAAATATGCTGATTTACCTTGTTGGATATATGGGGAGCGGTAAAACGACAGTGGGGCAAATGATTTCCTGGAAACTCGGCTATTCTTTTATTGATCTGGACAGCATGATTGAAGAAAAATATAAGATCACCATTGCAAGTTTTTTCAGCAAATTCGACGAGAAAGTTTTCCGTAAAGTCGAGAATGAAACTTTAAAGGATACAATTTTGATGAAAGACACAGTGGTTTCTGCCGGCGGCGGCACTCCGTGTTACTTTGATAACATGGAGATCATCAATAAAAGCGGGATTTCTGTTTATTTAAAAACTTCTGTTGAGACTTTACATCAAAGGCTTTTTTCATCAAAAAAGAAAAGGCCGTTGCTCGCGGGGAAAACTTCACCTGCAATTATGGATCATATAAAGACTCAATTAGCCATTCGTGAACCTTATTACCTTCAATCAAAGATCATAGCTGATGTCAATAGTTTGGATATTGATGCTTTAATAAAAACTATTTTTAATTTTACAAAGGAATCAAATTGAGGATTTTATTAATTTAAATAATCAAATATGAAGTCATTTCGAAGAGAATTGTGGTTTAATACCACAACACGCAGACAGTTAATAAATATTACTCCCGAAGTTCAGGATTGTGTGATTGAAAGCGGTGTTAAGGAGGGAATATGTCTTGTAAATGCCATGCACATAACAGCGAGTGTTTTTATTAATGATGATGAAAGCGGCCTGCACCATGATTTTGAAGCGTGGCTCGAAAAACTGGCTCCCGAAAAACCATATTCTCAATACCGGCACAACAGTTATGAAGATAATGCTGATGCCCATCTAAAACGTACGGTAATGGGCAGGGATGTTGTCGTCGCAATTACAAACGGCAAACTGGATTTTGGCCCCTGGGAACAGATTTTCTATGGAGAATTCGACGGAAAAAGAAGGAAGCGTGTATTGGTTAAAATAATCGGAGAATAATCTTCATCGGTATATCATTCTTCCTCGTTTCTGAACTTCGTCATCATTTCTTTAAAAAGTTCACCCGTTGAAGGGGGCGTGAATGATACGGCGTTCGCTCCGGCCTCTATCACCTCCTTAATGGTATCTTCAGTCTTGCCACCTGTGGCTATCACAGGGATAATCGGATTGATGGATCTTATCAGTCTTACCATTTCCGCAGTTTTATCCGCCAAAGAAATATTCAGAATATCGGCGCCAGCCTGAATCCTGCTTTTGATATCTTCCTTTTCTGTAATTATTGTTAGAACCAGAGGGACAGCAATGCTTTTTTTTAACTCGATAATCATCTCATTGGATGTAGGCAAATTCAAGACTACTCCAATTGCACCCTGAACTTCAGCATCGTTTGCCAGCCTGATCAACCGATCGCATCTTCCGCCGCCGCCTATGCCGCACAGCATAGGCTTATCCGAGGCAAGGATAAGCGATTGGGTGATGAGTGACTGAGGTGAGAATGGGTAAACAGCGATAATAGCATCAGCATTAGTATTCCTGATAATTGCCACATCGGTTGTAAATAGAAATGACCGCAGAAACTGACCGGAAATTTTTATTCCGTGGCATGTATTGATTATATCAGGGATTATCATAATAATTTTCTGAACCGGCGGTAAAGATAGCCATTTTCAAGATCATGTCTCAGGTCTATATTATTGGCTACATTTTATTTTGATGTGCTGGAAGATAATTATTTCTTTTATTGGCGGATCAAAATAAACCATTGCACATTGCCCGTAGGGCATTAATATCCATAGAAAATAATAATATGTGCAAGGAA
>Ga0172369_10000515_pt1 | contig 57751 bp, 58 predicted proteins | sample LakKiv25m_FD_114539 | JGI IMG/M metagenome (GOLD analysis project Ga0172369, IMG submission 114539) | Freshwater microbial communities from Kabuno Bay, South-Kivu, Congo - kab_022012_11.25m | ecosystem: Environmental > Aquatic > Freshwater > Lake | place: Democratic Republic of the Congo...
GGCTGCTTTTCGCGATCTTTTTAACCGGTGCAGTGACCTATTATCGTCATGAAATTACCATGTGGATGCAGCCACAATTTGCGTCAATGCAGGTAAATCAGGACACCGCGGTCAAAACGGCCTATCAATATTTACAGCAACATGCAGCGGATGCGCAGCACTGGTACATTGGCGTCGCTCATCCCGCCGCGCCGGTCAATAAAATCTACTGGCAAACACCCGATGGCCACTATGAAATGAGAACTCTAGATGCCTCGACGGGCCGTGAATTAACCCTTTCAGCGACACAAGGTGGAGATTTTTTCTATAATTTTCATTTTCAACTGTATGGTCTGCCCTACACCATCGGGCGTCTGATGGTGACCATTGCAGCATTCATCATGCTGATCACCCTGATTTCAGGAATTATTACCCACAAAAAAATCCTGACCGACTTTTTTACCTTAAGGGCCTTTAAAGGACAACGATCCTATCTAGATTTTCATAATGTCAGTTCGGTAATTGCACTTCCCTTTTTCCTGACTATTACCTTTACCGGATTGGCGATTTTCTTTTATATCATCCTGCCGTCTGGTATGAAAAAGTTATATCCGGAACATCCTTTTCAATATTTTGAAGATATCCAGACTGTAAATGGATCAGCTATTTCTAATGCGCCTGTCAAAAGCAACATGCTGCCTGTTCAGCATTTTACTACGACGGTACAGCAGCATTGGGGACAGACGGAATTTGAGAGCATTACCGTTAAACAGCCCAATACCCAACTGGCACAAATCACCTTCACGGAACTGAAAGATCATTCTATTACCCGAAATCAGGCTCAACTCGTATTTAATGCCACCACAGGTAAACTACTAAAAAACACACGTAATGACAGTGCAATTGCCACTTTAAATGCCGGCGTGTATGGCTTGCATATGGCACGTTTTGCTGACCCCGTGTTACGGTTGGCTCTGTTTTTTTCCGGCCTCTTAGGTTGCGCCATGATTGCATCCGGTTTACTGCTCTGGAGCCTGAAACGTCAGATGCAGAAAAAATCCGCACGTTTTCATCTGGGATACTATCTGGTTAATCGTTTAAATATCAGCATGATCCTTGGCCTTCCGCTGGCCATGCTCGGCTATCTGTATGCCAATCGTTTGATCAACATCCCTGCAGGTGCGCCGAATTATGAGATTTATAGTTTTTTCATTATCTGGATTGGCAGTTTCATGCTGGCCTGTTTAACGCCACAGCAGTATTTATGGAAAACCCAACTCAAAATCCTGATGGGTGCGGCGTTCATGCTTCCGCTGATTGATATGTATTATCTGGCTTCGCAACACGATATTGATTCGTTTAAAAGCTACTGGTTGTTTTTACGTATTGATTTGATGCTTTGGCTATTGGCACTGCTTGCTTGCTTTTTACACCAGAATATTCACCCTATTCAGCAAAAGGCTGTCCGTAAAATCCAGACCAAACTCAAAACTGTGCAGCAGGGGTCTTCATCATGATATGGATTGCAGTGCTTGGACTTATCTGGCTGGCCTGTTTTGGTTTTTATACCGTCAGTGAAAAACAGATCATCAAAACCAGAACCTCCAGATATGCCCTACTTTCGGCATTTCCAGTCTTGGTTAAACTCACGTCAGGCACTATTTTATGTATGGTGATGTGGCTCTTAAGTGCACAGTTTAGCAAGAGTATTAGCTTCGTTGCGCTCTGGGTGCTGCTAAGTCCGGTACTTTTTGTTTTTATTTTAAAAATTAATCATTTAGGGAAAAAGTTATAATTTGGGGTTTAATTATAAATGGCTTGGTTACATAAAGATTTTAAAATTAAAGTTCCCTAATTAATAAGCTTGAAGTGCTTATATATTTATTACTCTGTTGGGCTTTTATACATAGACTATTTAATATCTGAAGTTTTTCAGGTGATTTATCTTGGGGATAACAAAAATTAAAAAAATATTGTTCATAAGAAAAAATAATGCACCGAAGGAGAATCCAAATATTTATATCGTTATTGAGTGCTTTTATAACTTAATTTTGCTTACATAGTGCTTATATAACTTCTGAAAACAAAAAAACCACTTACGATTAGCACACGTAAGTGGTTGATTTATATGGTGGGCCCAGACAGACTTGAACTGTCGACCAACGGATTATGAGTCCGCTGCTCTAACCAACTGAGCTATAGGCCCTTTTCACTGAAATTGTTATATATCAACAAGTTCAGGCGCCATGAATACTATCGAAGATTTTTTTAAATTACAAGCCCCTTTCAAAATCGCTTGTACAGTAAGACAACAGTTAACCAGAAGCCCAAAAATTAGCAGGAAATTGCACGACATCATCTCATCAAGCATTGCACTGAAACTGCGCTCATGTCATGAGAGGTAAACTCGCAATTTATTTGTTTTTAAGATAAAAAAGCAATAAATCAATAAAAAATTATACTTTTTTGAAATAACTTTATATCCTGAGTACAAAAACTTATAAAGTATTCGTACTGCTGAAATTTTAAACTCTTTTTGAGTTCAGTGACTTTTCTTTGCGCGATTCGAACACAAGTTCAGCAATAGACCAAAACACAATCACCATTAAAATGAGCGAAGCAACAATTAGTGCGGTCAAATATGTCATTTTGCTATTCCTGTTGAGGTTAAGCCTAAAGTTGGACATTGGCCTGAACCACGACCTATCTACGACAAAAGTCTAATGCTTAAATTATCTGCTGAATAGCTTTTTTTTCACTTTCTTAATAGTAATTTTCTATATACTCATTTATTTTAAGTCTTAATAACTTTTAATTTATATCTAAAAACAATAAGTTGTTAGATAGTATTTAGCGCCCAAACAAGTCTTTATTTTTTCTGCACAGTTACACAAATTAACCCTTGACTCTAAAGCCGAACAAGCACAAATTATGCGCTTTCGTTTGTTTTACTCTGTACCCATGTTAAAAAAATTTATTGGCGAAGCTGCATTTAAAGTTGCCGGATGGAGCTATAACGTCAAACCTGATATTCTGGAAGATAAACAGGTCATTATTGGTTTTGAGCATACCTCGATGCTCGATGCAGTGCTGTCACTGGCCATCTTCCAAATTTTCGACATGAAAATTCATACCTTAATCAAGAAAGAATTATTCAAAGGTCCACTTAAACCGGTACTTGAAGCCGTGGGCGGTATTGCGGTTGATCGTAAAGCCAATCAGGACATCGTGGGACAAATGGTGGAGCTGTTCCAGCGCAATGAAAAATTCAATCTGGTAATTGCTCCTGAAGCGACCCGTGCCAAAAATGGTGAAGCACGTAAGCCAATTCGTACCGGTTTCTGGCATATTGCCAAAGCCGCCAATGTGCCGATTGTGCTGATGTATGCCAACTCTAAAACCAAGCAAGGCGGGATTTTTGGTAAAATTTATCCAACCGACCTAGCGCATGATCTTGCACTGATCAAACAGCTCTATAAAGAAAACACCGGATTGGATATTATTATTCCAGACGTGAAAACAGCGTAAATTTTTCAGTTAAAACTTAAAACCCTGCCCTTTTTTCAGAAAAAGGGCTTATGGTAGAATCTGTGCAATTCGATCGGCATACAGCCAATCTACAAGGAGCATATTTCGCATGGCGGGTCATTCCAAGTGGGCCAATATCAAGCATCGTAAAGCCAAACAAGATGCTAGTCGTGGTAAGTTGTTTACCAAATACATTCGTGAACTGACAACTGCTGCTAAACTCGGCGGTCCGGATGCAGGGAGCAACCCTCGCTTACGTGCTGTAGTCGAAAAAGCATTATCGGTCAACATGACACGTGATGTGATTAACCGTGCGATTCAACGTGGTGCTGGCGGTGAAGATAACGATGACTTAAAAGAAGTCACCTATGAAGGTTATGGTGTCGGCGGTGTGGCCGTGATTGTAGAAACCATGACCGACAACTTAAACCGTACCGTACCAGACGTTCGTCACTGCTTCTCTAAAACCGATGGTAACTTAGGCACCAACGGTTCAGTGGCCTTCTTATTCACCAAACGTGGTGAAATTACGTTTGAAGATGTGTCTTTAGAAGATCAGATCATAGACGTGGCGTTAGAAGCCGGTGCAGAAGATATTGAAGTCTCTGAAGATGAAATTCTGGTGATTACCACTCCAGAAACGTTTGGTACCGTTCAGGATGCTTTAGCCGCAGCAGGTTTAAAATCTGACAATGCTGAAGTGGTGATGAGCCCATCAACCAAAGCTGAAATCACCGACATCGACCAGGCCAAGAAAATCATGAAGATGATTGATATGCTTGAAGATCTGGATGATGTTCAAAACGTCTATACCAACGTTGAATTCTCTGATGACGTTTTAGCTGCCTTAGATGCTTAAAACGCAAAGATAAAAAACGCGCCATCTGGCGCGTTTTTTATGTCTTAGAAATTAAACTTTATTGAGCAAATTCGAGCAGTTTAAAACATTATATTCTTTAATCACGAAGCTCGAATGCAGTGCCACTACATGGTCAATTTTACCAATGCGTTTGAGTAAAATTTCACTGTAGTTTTCCATATCCCGCGCAATCACTTCTACAATAAAGTCAGCGGTTTGCCCGGTCACCAAAAAGGCATTAATCACTTCGGGAATATTTTCCAGTTCTTCCAGAAACTTGGCAAAGGTATCGGTATCATGTTTACTCAGCGACACCTGCAACAGGACATGCAGACTAAAGCCGAGTTTCTGGTAATTAATTTCCCGTTTTAAACCTGAAATAATATTATGATCAATCAGGCTTTTAATCCGGCGATGCACCGAACTCACCGACAAATTCACCCGCTCCGACAATTCATTTAAATTGACATCTTCATGACTTAAAATTTCAAGAATATGCTTATCAAAGCGATCCAGTTCCATTTTTATACTCTTTTTAACAGGCAATGACACTTTATAATTTTAGCTGAATCAGCCCCACAACAATATTTATTTCTCATTATTTTTTCATCTATTGAAATTTTTTTTCAAGATATGATGGGCTGACACAACTGAAGCATAACGGATCAGGCATCTGCTATTTATCTTGATCTTTTAAAAACAGATAAACGGTTAGCTTCAATAAACCGCTGTTTTCTCAAATATTTCCTTCTCTCTGGTCCGTTAAAATCGCCATCTCTGCCCGAATGCGGCTAATTCCAGACCGTTCATCTTTTACAAGTGTATACAAATAGATTAAAAAAGATGCGTTTCAACACCAGCAAAACAAAAACATAAGAACACAAGGAATCGTCTTCATGGCTTTTAAATCTTTCAGTTTGCTGAAAAGCAAGCTCAGCCCGGTTTTAACTGTCGAAACCCAAACCAGCAGCTTTTTCAGTGGCATCAGCTCGACCTTATCGAACTGGTTTGGACAACTCACCAGCCCCTCTACCCCAACCCTCGACAGCTTATTGCAAAGTCTGTTGTCTGGAAACAGCCTGGACAGCAGCAGTCTTAGCAATTTAATCAGCCAGTTTACAGGAAGTAATAGCGGCAGTCTGGATATTTCTAGCCTGATTAATCAACTGACCCAAGCCAATGGTGGCAGTTTTGATCTGGGCTCAATTAGCATTTAATTGGTGGTCTGATTGGCGGTGATAGCGCTGATCTGGATTTTGAAGCCATTAGCCAGCTGATTGGTGGCTTGATTGGCGGTGGTTCTGGCGATCTCAATATCGCTGCCATTGCTGAATTGGTTGGTGGTCTCATCGGTGGTGGTGACTTTGACATTAGTGCAATCGTAGAACTGGTGAGTGGCCTGATGGGTGGTGGTTCAGGCGATCTCGATATTGCGGCCATTGCTGACCTGGTCGGTGGTCTCATCGGCGGTGGCGCCGGCGATATTGATATCGGCGCAATCGTAGAACTGGTAAGCGGCCTGATGGGTGGCAGTTCAGGTGATCTCGACATTGCGGCTATTGCTGAACTGGTCGGTGGTCTCATTGGCGGTGGTGCCGGCGACTTTGACATTGGTGCAATTGTAGAACTGGTGAGCGGCCTGATGGCTGGTGGTTCGGGCGATATCGACATTGCAGCGATTGCTGAATTGGTTGGTGGTTTAATTGGTGGTGGCGCTGGCGACTTTGATATCGGCGCGATTGCCGGATTAGTCAGCGGCCTGATCGGTGGTGGTTCAGATGATATCGACATTGCAGCCATTGCTGAGCTTGTCGGTGGATTAATTGGCGGTGGCGCCGGCGATATTGATATTGGCGCGATTGCCGGAGTAGTCAGTGGCTTAATCGGTGGTGGTTCGGGCGATCTTGACATTGCTGCGATTGCTGAATTGGTTGGTGGATTGATTGGCGGCGGTACGGGCGACTTTGATATTGGCGCAATTTCAGAACTGGTCGGTGGCTTAATCGGTGGCAATACGGGTGAAATTAATCTTGAAACGATTTCTGAACTGTTTGAAGGACTCATCGGCAATAACACCGGTGATCTGAACCTTGAAACACTGACCCAGTTATTTGAAGGTCTGACAGGTAGCAGCAGTGAGTTTGATTTAAGTGCCTTACTTGGCGGCCTCACAGACATCGGCAGTGATTTTGATTTAGGCGGCTTACTGGAAGGTTTGACTGACGGTGGCACAGACTTTGACCTAGGCAATCTTACTGACAGCTTGGGCGATGCATTTGGTTCAACTGACTTTAATCTGGAAGATCTGCTACAAGGTGCCAGCACAGGAGCAGACAGCAGTCTGAGTCTGGACAACCTGTTGCCTGAACTTCAGGAAGCTCTGCAATCGACCAGTACAGAGAGCAGTAGCAGCAACTTTGACCTGCTCAGCCTTGCACCGCAACTGCCTGCAATTGATCTGGATTCATCTACCCCATTCATTTAATGGATTTGATAAAATCAAGAAATACGCGCTACAGGCGCGTATTTTTTATGGTTGCCGTTTTAGATACCACGCCAGTCCACACGGGCATGACGCTCGGTCTGATAAATTCTCAGTACATATTGCCCTAAAGGTAAATCACTGAGTTCCTGTTTAAATTGCAGAAATTGTTCGGACAAGGTTTCGCCCTGCTCTTTTTCCCACGGCGTATCCTGAATTTCCAGAATCGGGGCCAGCATGGAACAGACCGCGATATCCGCCAGGCCTAAACGCTCACCGACAAAATATGCACCGCCATTGGCTATCAGACGCTGGTTTAATTCTGCTATTAAACGGCGCATTTCCCGTTGCGATTCATCAACCTTGTCCTGATCCAGCTGATAGCCTTTGGAAATCAGCATCTTCATAATCGGTTTGGAGTATTTTTCAAATTGACGTAAATAACCTTTTTCACCAATCAGCAAATCTAAAGGCTGTTCACTTTCAGATAAAGTATGTGCCAGTCCCCAGCGACGAACGTGATAGCCCAGAGTCGAGGCCAACTGGTCAATCTCCAGTGCTTCATTGCGCTGCGTCGGGTCTGGGCGTAATAAGGTATGCTCCGGATACACCTCATCTAAATACAGGGCAATTTGGGTACTGTACGCAATCCATTGATCCTGATCGCGTAAAATCGGCAGCTTGTTTTGTCCGGTTTTTAGCTTGGCAAAAGCACGATGCACCCCCGGAATTAAATTCTGCGCGTTATAATCCAGTTCCTTATGATCCAGCAACCAGCGTGCTTTTTCACAAAAATGAGATAAAGGAAACTGGTATAAAATACGCATATCTTCTCCGTCAATTTTTATTTTTTTGTTCAATAATTTGAACAGCCAACATCCATTGGCTACTTTAGTCATACTGCTGCCGAAAAACAATGCGCTTTTTATTCAAAAATCGCCGGTATTCGGCCAAACGCTTCATCAAGCGTATCTAGGCCAGGCTATCCTGTTTAAAAATCAACAAAGATACGGCACGCATTACCCACCATCCGCAGCACATATTTCAGAAATATGCTTTTTCAACAAACATCCCCGCCATGACCTGACTTTATGCTGGCTTTCATGTAAAATCAGCGACAATTTTTGAATAACACTTTGTGAGTCATTTCATGGGTTTTAATTGTGGTATTGTAGGTCTGCCTAACGTTGGTAAATCGACTCTTTTCAACGCCTTAACCAAAGCTGCAATTGCTGCTGAAAACTTCCCGTTCTGTACCATTGAGCCAAACACCGGTATTGTGCCAGTGCCGGATGCGCGTTTAGAAAAACTGGCGGCCATTGTAAACCCACAACGTGTCCTGCCGACCACCATGGAATTTGTGGATATCGCCGGTCTGGTTGCAGGTGCTTCAAAAGGTGAAGGTCTGGGTAACCAGTTCCTGGCCAACATCCGTGAAACTGACGCGATTGCTCACGTGGTGCGTTGTTTTGAAGATGAAAACGTCATTCACGTCAATGGTAAAATTGACCCGCTGGACGATATTGCCACCATCAACACTGAACTTGCGCTGGCCGACTTAGAAACGGTATCGAAAGCCGTGACCCGTTTAACCAAAACAGCCAAAGGCGGCGACAAAGAAGCAGTTGCGACCAAAGCCGTTTTAGAAAAAATCCTGCCATTACTGGATGAGGGCAAACCGGCACGTGCAGCCAATCTGGACGATGACGAACGTAAACTGATTCGTGGTTTTGGTTTATTAACCTTAAAACCCACCATGTATATTGCCAACGTGGCAGAAGATGGCTTTGAAAACAACCCGCATTTAGATGCAGTACGTGAACTGGCAGCAGCTGAAAATGCGATTGTGGTGCCACTCTGCAACCAGATTGAAGCCGAAATTTCATTATTAGAAGATGATGAACGTGCTGAATTCTTAGAAGCGATGGGTATGGAAGAACCAGGCCTGAACGTGGTCATCCGTGCAGGTTATGGCTTACTCGGCCTACAAACTTACTTCACTGCCGGTGTGCAGGAAGTACGTGCCTGGACGGTGAAAGTCGGTGCAACCGCTCCACAAGCAGCAGGTGTGATTCACACTGACTTCGAAAAAGGCTTTATCCGTGCTGAATGTGTGGCCTATGATGACTTTGTACAATACAACGGCGAAGCCGGTGCCAAAGAAGCAGGTAAATGGCGTTTAGAGGGTAAAACTTACATCGTACAAGACGGTGATGTATTACACTTCCGTTTTAACGTGTAATCGCCTGATATCAATGAAAAACCCTCAAATATTTGAGGGTTTTTTTATACTCTTTTTCACGATAATTAATCTTTGAGTCATCATCTTTTGATCAAAATACTATAAAAAGTTAATAGATCAGCGATCCGATTTTGATGTCTTCTTTGATTTACTAAGAGCGTAATGCATTCCCTACGCTTCCAGTTTTCGAAAGCGCTTAATTTCAGTGCACTCCTCTGCACTACAAGTGCTCATCAATTCCAGAACTGCACCAGGATATTACAAGGTTGATGGTGTAGTGTAATTGCTGTTCTGATTGCAAAGATCAATTTAATACGGCGCCGCCATTAAAAAAGCGGAGCCAGAACTCCGCTTATTGATGCTTCAGAATACTGTCGCAATCGCATTGCCCTTTTGTTTGGGATCGGTATTTCCGAGTTCCGGATGAGCAATTGCATCGGCACATTGCTGTTTATCGCGCTCATAATCGGCCTGTTTCTGGCTTACCGTTGCACTACTTTCTAACGTCGCACGCGCCCAGATTTCCAGACTGGTGAGTGCTTTACGACATAAGGCATATTTACCTTCGGTGACTGAATCAGTCATTTTGACATTAATGCGCCATTCGGTGCTTAACTGGCGCGCCGGTTTGCGTACATTATCTTCAATTAAATTGCGCTGTTTGCGATAAACATAAGGTTCCACCTCATTCATCAGCTTCCAGGCCGCTTCTGCATACGCCGTTGCATCATTGGTCAGTTTCGGTGCAGGTTTAATTTCCGGTTTTTCACCGGACTGATCGCTCCCACAGGCCTGTAATAACAGGCTACTGCCCAGTACAGTCGCAACCACAAATTGACGTGTTTTGAACATCCACATATCTGGCTCGCTTCAACAAACATTTCGGCACTATGCTAGTGAATTCGGGTACAATACACAATCATCATTTGACTCCTTGTTCAACTCTCCTTCAGGTGTGTCGTGTCTGAACACAAAACGCTTTCCACACAGCCAGCCGGTTTTTGGCAAGGCGCTAAAGATAGCCAAGCCATTATTTTTACTTATCTCCCCGTTTCTTTTGCATTTGGCGTTTCGGCGACCCAATTCGGTTTTAGCGCCTGGGAAGCCCTGTTTTTATCCTGCACCATGTATGCCGGTGCCAGCCAGTTTCTGGTAGTGGCCCTGTTAGGCAGCGGCACCTCCATCTGGATGACCGCCCTGACTGTTATTGCACTGGATATTCGCCATCTGCTCTATGGCCCGGCTTTAACCAACCTGATTCAGGACCGGCTCAATTTAAAGAAAACCGCGATCTGGGCCTGGGGCCTGACTGATGAAGTCTTTGCTTCCGGCATGATCAAGCTGTCGCAGCGCCGGCAACAATGGTCGGAATCCTGGATGCTCGGCTTAAGTCTGTTTAGCTGGATGTCATGGGCGCTCGGTTCTTTACTGGGCGGTCTGTTTGCCGATCAGGTCAGTAAGCTGCCGCAGTTTTTACAGGCCGCACTGGATTTCCTGTTACCAGCCCTGTTCCTAAGTTTCCTGCTGGCCGCCTTTGAGAAAAAACATACCTTTGTGGTCAGTGTGACTTTGGTGGTATCGGCTATCGCCTGCTATTTCATTGACCTGTCCGCTGCCATCTTTATTGGTATTTTATCGGGCATTTTTGCAGGTCTGTTCAAACACTATGTCTTAAAACAACCGGATGATGCATATGCAGGAGGCTCACATGAATCTTGAAATTATTCTGGTCGGGATTGTGGTCGGCATCGCCAATTTTGCTTCACGCTTTGGACCGTTTTTTGTGATTCAGAAGTTTCAGCAGGACTCACAAAAGCGGGGTGCCCTCTGGCTGAAGATTGCCCTGGGTTCGATTGGCATTGCCGCGATCAGTTCAATGCTGGTGGTGGCGACCTTGCCACCGTTACTGGAAACGCCCAATAAAAGTTTTGCCGTGCTGGTCGGATTTATAGTGCTGACCGGGCTGTATTTTAAATACAAGAAAATTGTACCGGCCACACTGACGGCAGCCGTGACCTATGGCCTGATTTATACCTATGTTCCATTTTTCTTCTAGGTTTTGATTGCAAAACCAGACACATTGACGCAGTGCAGCAGTTGTGCTGCGTCATAAAACTCTATTCTCTCTTGCCCACTGCGTCTAAAAATTGTTGGACAAAATCACGATTTTCTCCGAATCGGCACTAACATCGCGGTGCAGTTCTGCTATGCTAAAAGCCCATAAAATCAAGCATGGATGAATTACATGAGCGTGACGATTGGTACTCCTCTTCAAGCTTCGGCATTTAAAGTATTGCTATTGGGTTCAGGAGAATTGGGGAAAGAGGTGGTGATTTCTTTACAACGTTTAGGTGTAGAAGTGCATGCCGCCGACCGATATGATCATGCCCCTGCCATGCAAGTGGCGCATCATGCCCACACCATTAATATGGCCGATCCTAACGCGCTGAAACAGCTGATTGCTCAGGTGCAACCGCATCTGATTGTGCCGGAAATTGAAGCCATTGCCACAGAAGTGCTGCTGGATATTGAAGCACAAAATGTCGCTACCGTGATTCCATCGGCCAAGGCAGTCAATCTGACCATGAACCGCGAAGGAATTCGCCGTCTAGCTGCAGAAGAACTGGGTCTGCCAACCTCTGCCTACCGTTTTGCCGACTCGCTGGAAAGCTTCCGCGCAGCCTGTGATGATATTGGCTATCCAAACTTTGTGAAGCCGGTGATGTCCTCCTCAGGCAAAGGCCAATCTCGGGTAAAAAGCTTTGATGAAGTCGATGCCGCCTGGGACTATGCGCAAACTGGCGGCCGTGTGAATCAGGGCACCGTGATTGTTGAATCGCAGATTGATTTTGATTTTGAAATTACCCTGCTCACGGTACGCTCTAAACATCCAGAAACTGGTGAAATTGAAACCTCATTCTGCGACCCGATTGGCCATCGTCAGGATGCCGGTGATTATGTGGAAAGCTGGCAGCCACAACCAATGAGCAGCCAGGCCTTGGCTGAAGCCAAACGCATTGCTCACAAGGTTACCAGCGCACTTGGTGGCTGCGGTATTTTTGGGGTAGAACTGTTTGTCAAAGGCGACCAAGTGTGGTTTAGTGAAGTCTCACCTCGCCCACACGATACCGGTTTAGTCACGTTGGCCTCGCAATACCAGAGTGAATTCGAATTACATGCCCGTGCGATTCTCGGCTTGCCGGTGAACACGGCGCGTCATAGTGTGGCTGCCAGTGCAGTGATTTATGCCGGTGTAGATGACCACAACCTGTCATTTTCTGGCTTGAATCTTGCTTTAGCTCATCCGGATACTGATTTACGTCTGTTTGGCAAACCGGAAGGCTTCAAGCGTCGCCGCATGGGTGTGGCCACCGCCCGCGCAGAAACCACTGAGCAGGCACGTGAGCTGGCTTACGCTACTGCACAACACGTCAGTGTCAATCAAAACTAGTCGCACAACACGGAACGCTGTTCATGATCAACACCTTACCCTTGCTGAATTATGTAAAAAGTAACCATGACATTCAGGCCATCAATCAGTGGCGAAGTGATGTTGAACATCAGCTGGGGGAATGTTTTGAAAATGGCCATTCAATCCGTGACATTATTCTGGCGCGCTCCAATTTTATTGATGAGGCGCTAAAATTCCTGTGGCAACATGCCGGACTGGACCAGACCGATTTAGGCCTGTTTGCGGTGGGCGGTTATGGCCGCCGCGAAATGTTGCCCTATTCCGATGTCGACATCATGATCCTGTCAGAAGATGAAATCTCGCCGGAACAGGAAAAACTGATTTCAACCTTTATTTCATCACTGTGGGATGTCGGTAATTTCAAACCCGGCATTAGCGTGCGCACCATTCAGGATTGCGTAATTCAGGCCACCAATGACCTGACCGTATCGACCGCTTTAATTGAAGCACGACTGATTATTGGCAATGAACATCTGGCCAAATGGCCACGCCGGATTGTGTCGCAAACCTGGACCGATAAAACCTTTTTTGATGCCAAGATGGAAGAGCAAGCCAAACGCTATGCTCAGCACAACCATACCGAAAGCAATTTAGAGCCGGATATTAAAACTGCACCGGGTGGCATCCGCGATATTAACCAGATTGGCTGGATTGCCAAACGGCATTTCCGTGTCAACCGTATTTATGATCTGGTGCATCTGGGTTTTATTTCCGAGTTTGAGCTGGGCGTGCTGGAAGAGGCCGAAAGTTTCCTCTGGGAAATTCGCCATTATTTGCACCTGCTGACCAAGCGCGATGAAAACCGCCTGCTGTTTGATTATCAGCGTGATATTGCGGCCAAATTTGGCTATGCCCGTGAAGAAGGCAAATCACCGAATTATCCGATTGAACAGTTCATGAAGCGTTATTACCGCACCGCGCAGCAGGTGTCGACGCTAAATGAAATGTTACTGGCCTATTTTAATGAATCGGTGATTACCCCGCGTCTGCCGCAATATGAACGCCAGATTGAAGAAATTAATGAAAACTTCAAACTGGTCGATGGCAAACTGGCAGTGCAGCATCACAAGATTTTTTCTGAAAAACCCAGTGCGATTCTGGAAATTTTTTATCTGCTGGCCAATCGTCCTGAAATTACCGGTATTCGCGCCCGCACCTTACGCCTGCTGACCCTGGCTGCCAAACGCATTGACCGCGATTTTCGTGATAATCCGGTCCATCAGGCGCTGTTTATGGCGATTTTACGCTCACCGTACCGTTTGTATGACACCATGGTGGCAATGAAACGTTATGGTGTATTGGGCAACTATATTCCGGCTTTCGGGCAGATTACCGGTCTGATGCAATATGACCTGTTCCATATTTATACCGTCGATGCGCACACCCTGCTGCTGATTCGCAACCTGAACCGCTTTAAAGAACCGGAATTTGCCAAAGACTTTCCGGTGGTCAGCTCGGTGTTCCAGCGTCTGGCGCGTCGTGACATTGTCTATCTGGCCGCAATTTTCCATGACATTGCCAAAGGTCGTGGCGGCGATCATAGTGAGCTTGGTGCCGCCGATGCAATTGCCTTCTGCCGCACGCATGGCTTTACCGAGCGTGAATGTAATCTGGTGGCCTGGCTGGTGCAAAACCATCTGCTGATGTCAGTCACTGCACAGAAAAAAGATATTTCCGATCCGGATGTGGTCAAAGCCTTTGCCGAACTAATGGGCGATATGGAGCATCTGGATTATCTCTACACCTTGACCGTAGCAGATATTAACGCCACCAATCCAACCTTGTGGAATACCTGGCGCGCCTCGCTGATGCGCCAGCTATACACCCATGCCCGTAATGTGATCCGTTCTGGCCTGGGTCGTCCGGTGGATTATCAGATGCTGATTGAAGACACCAAATTTGCGGCCAGCGAATTACTGGTCGAGGATTTCTCGCTGGAAGAAGTGGAAAAAGTCTGGCAGGAGTTGGGCGATGAATACTTCCTCAAAGAAACCGCCGATGAAATTGCCTGGCACACCCGTGCCATCTTGCAGCACAGTGATAATCCGGCACCGTTGGTACTGATGCGCGCGCATCGTAAATATGCGCAAGATGCCGTGCAAATCTTTATTTATACTCAGGATCAACCGAACCTGTTTGCTACTACTGTAGCGATTTTAGACCGCATGAATCTGGATGTGCAGGACGCGCGGATTATTACCGCCACCAAAGCCTTTAGTTTAGATACTTATGTGGTGCTGGACCGTTTTGGTACCCTGCTGACCGATGCTGAACGACAGGACACCGTGATTCAATCACTGGTCACCGCATTAAGCCAGTCAGACAAATATCCGGGGCTGATGCAACGCCTGATTCCGCGCCAGCTGCGCCATTTTGATATTGAAAATACTGTCGACATCAGCCTGAATGCCGCACTCAACCAGAACATGGTGGAAATTGCGACACTTGACCAGCCGGGCTTACTTGCCAAAGTCGGCGGCTTGTTTATGATGCAGGGACTGGATATTCATTCTGCTAAAATTGCCACCCTAGGCGAACGTGCCGAAGATATTTTCTTTGTCACTAAAAAAGATGGTACGCCTATGAATGCAGAAGAAGCCAAAAGCTTTGCGGCCAAATTAAAGGCAGCACTTGATGAAGCCTCAAATCAGGTGTGCCAACATTAACATCAACCTATCGGTAACGATTACATGAACTCAAGTTTGTCTTTATTGCACCCTTATCCGTTTGAAAAGTTAAACCGACTTTTTCAGGATATACAACCGGCCGATTTACCGCTGATTCCCCTCTCGATTGGAGAACCAAAGCACCCGGCGCCGGAATTTGTAAAACAGGCCATTATTGACAACTTCCAGCATTTATCGACTTACCCGAACAGCAAGGGTCTGCCTGAATTACGCCACAGCATTGCCCAGTGGCTGAGTCGCCGTTTCAAGCTAAACAGCATCAGTGCAGATCACCATGTTTTACCGGTTTCAGGTACCCGTGAAGCCATTTTCTCTTTTGTACAGGCCCTGGTGAAACGTGAAAATGCGCCGTATGTGGTGATGCCAAACCCGTTTTACCAGATTTATGAAGGTGCAACCTTGCTGGCCGGGGCCAAACCGTATTTCATTAACTGTACCGCAGACAACCAGTATTTAGGTGACTTTGATGCCGTACCAGCCGAAGTCTGGGAAAAAACCGCCTTGCTATTTGTCTGTACGCCGGGCAACCCGACCGGTGCGGTACTGTCCAAAGACCAGTTTAAAAAGCTGATTGCGCTGTCCGATCAATACGGTTTTGTAATTGCCTCGGATGAATGCTATTCAGAGCTGTGGTTTGATGAAGCACCGACTGGCCTGCTCGAAGTTTGTGCCGAAATGGGCCGAGATGACTATAAAAACTGCGTGGTTTTCCATTCGCTGTCCAAGCGTTCCAATCTGCCGGGGATGCGTTCAGGCTTTGTGGCTGGCGATGCCGATTTACTGAAACCGTATTTGCAATACCGTACCTATCACGGTGCAGCCATGCCAGTACAGCATCAACTGGCCTCTATTGCGGCTTGGGATGATGAGCAGCACGTTGAAGACAACCGCGTGCAATACCGCGCCAAATTTGACTTGTTCCAAAGCGAGCTGGGGCAGCTACTCCCTTTACAAAAACCGGACGCCGGTTTCTATTACTGGCTCAAAGTTGATAATGATGAAGCCTTTGCCAAAATGCTGATGGAAAAAGCGCATATTAAAGTATTGCCGGGCCGGTATTTATCGCGTGAAACTGAGCAAGGGAATCCGGGTGAAAACCATGTCCGTTTAGCCTTGGTGGCCGATATCGCCCAGTGCGAACAAGTGATTCAACGCTTAAAAGCGATTTTGTAAGTTTTCATAGATAAAAAAATCCACTCTATTGAGTGGATTTTTCATTTTAGGCAGGACTAAACACTGTTTGCGTGGATAAGCATCATCCTTAACATTAAAGCTGATGCTGAAATCATCTGCCCTATCTTAACCCTGTAAAGCCTGTTCAATATCCTGTTCCAGCGCATCCGGCTTGGTGGTTGGTGCATAGCGATTCAGTACTTTGCCATCTTTGCCAATTAAAAACTTGGTAAAGTTCCACTTGATGCCATTGCCCAAAATGCCTTTGCTGTTATTGGTTAAATAACGGAAAATTGCGTGTGCTTCCGGGCCTTTAACATCAACCTTGGCAAACATGGGAAAGCTGACCCCATAATTTTTCTGGCAAAAGGCCCCGATCTGCTCATTGGAACCGGGGTCCTGGCTACCAAACTGGTTACAGGGAAAGCCGAGCACCTCAAAGCCTTGGGACTTATATTTTTCATAGAGCTTTTCCAGTCCGGCAAACTGCGGGGTAAAACCGCATTTGCTGGCGGTATTCACCACCAATAAAACCTTGCCTTCATAATCGGCAAATGATTTATTTTTCCCATCTAACAACTCAGCCTCAAACTGATAAATGTTGGTCATGGATAGGTTTCCTCATCACTTTTTTCTTGTGTTTTTAGTTCTAATGATGCCGAGTTGACGCAATAGCGCAAGCCGGTCGGTTGCGGTCCATCATCAAAAACATGGCCCAAATGTGCATCACAATGATGACAGACAATTTCGGTACGTACCATGCCATGCGACTGATCGTTATGTTCTTCCACGACCCCCGGGGCAATTGGACGGTAGAAACTTGGCCAGCCACTGCCACTGTCGTATTTGGTGTCGGAAGAAAATAAGGCTTCTCCACAGCAACGGCACACATACACCCCATCCTGTTTGCTGTTCCAGTATTTCCCTGTAAAGGCCGGTTCGGTTCCTTTTTGTCGTGTAATCCGAAACTCTTCTGGTGATAACTCTCTTTGCCATTCTCGGTCTGTTTTATTGAGTTTTCCCATCACTAACTCCTTTAAATCTTTGACATTCAATGTCATGCTTCAGTACTTCCATATTTACGCTAGAGCTTGCAAAATATCTAGCTAAATTTCAGTATAGATTGTGATAATTGCGTAATCTATTTTTTGCTAACAGAAACATATAATTGGATGGAATTATGTCCACAGGTAACACGACTCCTCGCGAAATTAAAAAATCCTCAAAACTCGAGCATGTATGCTACGACATTCGCGGACCTGTGTTACGAGCGGCCAATGAAATGGAAGAGGCCGGCCATAAAATTATTAAACTGAATATTGGTAACCCCGCCCCCTTCGGCTTTGAAGCCCCGCAGGAAATTATTAACGATGTGGCGCTGAACCTGCCAAATGCAGTCGGTTATACCGACTCCAAAGGGATTTTCCCGGCACGTAAGGCTATTTGCCAGTATTATCAGCAAAAAGGTATTTTTGACCTGCACGTTAATGATGTCTATATCGGCAATGGCGTGTCTGAGCTAATCGTAATGGCCATGCAAGGCCTGCTGGATGATGGCGATGAAATGCTGATTCCAATGCCGGACTATCCACTATGGACGGCGGCGGTCAATCTGTCGGGTGGTACGGCCATTCACTATAAATGTGATGAAGAAAATCACTGGTATCCAGATCTGGCCGATATGGAAAGCAAAATCACACCCAATACCCGCGGTATTGTGATTATTAACCCAAACAACCCGACCGGTGCGGTTTATCCACGTCATGTGCTGGAACAGATTGTCGCGCTGGCAAAAAAATATGATCTGATTTTATTTGCCGACGAAATTTACGACAAAATCGTGTATGACGGCATTGAGCATGTGTCGGTTGCAGCCCTTGCGGGTGATCAGCTGTGTATTTCATTCAACGGTTTATCTAAAGCCTACCGTATTGCCGGCTACCGTTCTGGCTGGATGGCCATTACTGGCGACCGTTCACGCGCAGCCGACTATATTGAAGGTCTGGACATGCTGGCCTCTATGCGTCTGTGTGCCAACCATCAGGCGCAATATGCGATTCAGACCGCGCTTGGTGGCTATCAGTCAATTAATGACCTGATCCGTCCGGGTGGCCGTCTGTATGAACAGCGCAATATTGCCTGGGAAATGCTGAACGAGATTCCAGGTGTGTCTTGCGTCAAGCCAGAAGGTGCGATGTACTGCTTCCCGAAACTGGACCCAAATGTCTACGCCATTGAAGATGATGAAAAACTGATGCTGGATTTCCTGAAAGCCGAGAAAGTGCTACTGGTTCAAGGCACCGGCTTTAACTGGCCAACCCCAGATCATTTCCGTGTGGTGTTCCTGCCGGCTGAAAATGAATTGCGTGAAGCGCTTAGCCGCTTGGGCCGTTTTCTGGCGAAAATCCGCTAAGCTGAAATACAATAAAAAAGCCGTGATCAATTCACGGCTTTTTTATGCAGACGAGAAAGATTAAAGCGATTTCAGCGGATTGCCGTATTGCTGTAAATAGGCCTGCCCCAGCGCTTCCGAACCTTTAAAACTGAGATGATCATCATCCTGATTTCGATACAGCGGCGTCCCCTCGACACTTAAATCACATTGCTGTGCATCACACAGCACCTTGGTCGGCTCGACCACAATCAGTTGCGGATACTGCTGCTGCAATTCGCTCATCCACTGATAAATTGGTGCATTGCTCTGCTGGAACTCCTCTGCCGACACCGCGCATTCACGCTCAATCCCCAGCCATTCACGGCGTAATGAACAATTGGCCTGATCCGGATCAATCACCGGGACATCCATCAGCATCACCACATGCTCGCTGCTGGCCAGCGCACTATCTACCGCGGCCTGTAAACCGGCAAAATAACTGTCTAAATGATTCGCGACCTGACTGCCTTCTTCTGCGCTCGGATGCAGATCATGCCCGGCATCCAGATACTGGCTAAAGGCGGCTGACATCACCACAAATTGATAATGATGCTGCTTTAAATGGGCCTCAATTGCGTCATTGCGGGCTTGAAAGGCAGCCACTTCATGCTCACCACGGCCACGCTGAACACCGGGTAAATAAATGGTGGTGTCCTGAGTGCTGTCATAGCCGCGCAGTCCAGCATCTTTGGCCCAGACATCCAGCAGTCCGGTATAGCTGTTGGCATGTAAGTCACCAATCAGCATAAAATCAATCTGCGGTTTTTCCACGCCCAGCACACAGTCTTGCGGATTGGCCAGCGTTTCAGGATTGGGAAAGCTGTGACATTTCTGCCGGATGCCATGCGCAAACGAGTTTAAGGCCGCCATCTGGTTTTGCACTTGCGGACTTAGGCGCTCCGGAAAACCCTGATGCTGGCTGACCAGCTGCGCCACGCCAATAAAACAGAGCGCCGGCGCCACAAAACCGCTCAGAATGACCTTGTAATTGGCAGCCATCACAAAACCTTTGCTCGGCTGTTCAATATAACGATAAGTCAGATAGGCCAGCGCGATACTGAGCAGCACCATAGCCAGCTGATAACCGGCATTAACCGGTAGCATATAGATACTGAACAGTACAATTACTGGCCAGTGCCATAAATATAAAGGATAGGAAATTTTGCCCATCCAGAGGCTAAAACGGTTGGTCAGTACCACATTCTGTGACTGCACGCTCTGGCCGATATAAATAATCAGTGCGGTTGCCAGACATGGAATCAGCGCCATGGCACCCGGTAATGGTATGGCATGATCAAACCACATTGCCGCGCCTAACAACAGCGTCAGACAGCCCCAGACCAGCGTTTGCGCCAGCCATTTTGACCATTTCATTTGTGGCAAAAAGCAGATCAGCGCACCCAAGAGCAGTTCAAAGGCGCGGACCGGCATACTGTAATAGGCTTTCTCGGCATTCACACTCAACTGCTGCTGCGCATACAGCAACGACATGAGAATAAAAGATCCGACCATCAGCAGACCCCATTGCCGGTTACTTTTTTTGATAAAGCACAGCAGAATCAATGGCCAGAAAATATAGAACTGCTCTTCAACACCCAATGACCATAAATGCAGCAGCGGCACTTCATTAACACTCTGACTGAAGTAATCGCCGACTTCACGCTGCATATAAATATTGGCTATCAGCAACGTGGCATAAAAAACACTGTCGAAATAACGGCTCAGCTCATCGGGCAGCATCACCTGCCAGGCCACCAGACTCACCACTCTCAGTGCAGTAAAATAGGCCGGTGCCAAACGCACCACCCGCTTTTTATAAAAGCGACCGATCGAGAAAGTCTGGTTCTGGATTTCTTTGCTTAAAATTAAGGTAATTAAATAACCTGAAATCACAAAGAAAATATCGACGCCAATATAACCACCGGGGAAAATAGACAGGCCAATATGATTAAAAATCACCAACAGGATGGCAATCGCTCTTAAACCGTCAATATCGGCGCGATAGGCAAAATTCATGAACGGGCAGGGGAAAATTGAAACGTGGCTTATTGTAGACCTTTTCAGTCAAAGATCAATTTTGGATACACAGCGACGACAACATCGCTTTCAGGCTATACTGGGCATCATATTATGTGGGGGTGAGGGATGAGCAACTATAAAGTGCATCTGCTGGATATTCAGAACCAGCTACAGAATTATATTTGGCTGCTGGAACATACCACATCCAGAGATGTGATTGTGGTCGATCCCACCGAAGCCGAACCGGTGGAACAGTATTGCCGTGAGCATGGTTTAAATTTAAGCCAGATCTGGCTGACTCACTGGCATAAAGACCATATTGGAGGTGTGCCGGAACTGCTGCAATCCCGCAATATTCCAGTGTATGGCCCACGCGAAGAGCTGAGTAAAATCCCATTTATCACCCATCCTTTGCAGCATGAAGCCCATTTTAAATTTCATGACCTGCAGGTGGATGTACTGGCGGTTCCCGGCCATACCTTGGGGCATATTGTGTATTTTATGGATGCCATAGACACCCTGTTTTGCGGTGACACCCTGTTTGCGATGGGCTGCGGCCGGGTTTTTGAAGGCACCTTTGAGCAGATGTATCACTCTTTAAACCGTCTGGCGGCATTACCGGCACGCACCCAAGTGTACTGCACCCACGAATATACCCTGTCCAATGCTAAATTTGCCCTGCATGTTGAACCGGATAATCTGGCGCTGCAACAGCGTTATCAGCAGGTGGAAGATTTACGCCTGTTAAATCAGCCGACCTTGCCAAGTACGATTGAACTGGAACTGCAGACCAATCCTTTTTTACGGGTGGACAGCGTCGAAGAATTCCAAAAATTACGTGAAATGAAAGATAATTTTTAAAGCGGTTTAACCGGTTTATAACAGCTGGTGACTGGCCGCATACGTATCCAGCTCGGTCTGTGTCACCACACGTACCGCATTCATTTCATCAATGCGTACCAGCAACAAGCCGCCCAATGCTGGTTGATAACAACGCGCACTGCCAAATGGAGTGTAGGCCACCTGCGATTGTTCGGCAAAGACCAGCCAGTCTTCGTGGCCCAACATGACCGCCACCGGGGTTTGGCCCTGTTGCTGCATCTGTTGAATGGCCTGCGGTACGTCAGCTTCAATGGTATTTGGCGTCATCTTACTCACTCCTGTTGCTGTGCTTTATGATACCCGATCTCCACGCCCGCGATGGCTGAAAATAAAGCCATCAATCACTCAGCGCATACGGTCATAACAGGCACAGATCTCTACAGCTTTTTATCTCGCGCTGGGCCGAGGTTGTAAGAAATACTTAAAGATGTGTTGTCATCAATATTTAACAAATTATTTCAAGCCGGCTAAAATAGCCAATGAATAATATTGAAAATTTAGAATAAAAATACATCAAATATATCAATCAATTAATTTAAAATTTGCTTAAAATTCTGCTGATTTATTCATCAATACACGTTTTTTAGGCGCTCAAATTCTGGATTTTTTGCTGCAAAAATCATCAGTCTCAATATTTTTTGACACATTCTTGAATATTGCCCTTTAAAAAATCTTGATATAACCATATCTATACTTTATTGAAGATAAGGGAGTACACTCGTGAAAAAAGTGGTAAAAGCTAAAAATTTAATTGCCTTTCGTATTTGGTTAGAAAAACTGGGATATTCAGTCAAAAATTTAGCCGATGGCCGTGGTTTTACCTTTAGTTTTAAAAAAGAATATGGTCTGGTCACTGGTGAACTGGCCGGCAATGCGCTGGCGGTACAACTCGGTGAAGAATTTGAGGACCACTTAAAAGCCTGAATTCGTTTACGCACTCTTTGATCGAGAAAAATAAAGTGTTCTCATAACTTGAGCCCGTTGAACCGTCTGTTCTGCGGGCTTTTCTTTGGGCAGGATAAAGACCTGACAAAATAACAGGCAATAAAAAAGCAGGACATCTGCCCTGCTTTTTCAGAATTTGGTGGGGATGAAGAGACTCGAACTCTTACACCTTGCGGCGCTGCGACCTGAACACAGTGCGTCTACCAATTCCGCCACATCCCCATATAAAGATGCCAATTTTTTGAAGAAATACTCAAGCTGACTGGTTCACCAAAAAAAGCGAGGAGTTTGACCTTGCTGATTTTGAGTGGTGGGGGCGGAGAGACTCGAACTCTCACGCCTCGCAGCGCTGGAACCTAAATCCAGTGCGTCTACCAATTTCGCCACGCCCCCATACCGGGTACCAACTTAATGCTGGATTTCTCAAAATTTTGGCAGAGGATCAAGGATTCGAACCTTGACGAACGGTTTTGGAGACCGTCATGCTACCATTACACCAATCCTCTGTTACCTAAAATCAAGCTCACTTGATATTTAAGTGGTGGGGGCGGAGAGACTCGAACTCTCACGCCTCGCAGCGCTGGAACCTAAATCCAGTGCGTCTACCAATTTCGCCACGCCCCCGATGGCTGTGTATATTATAGAGATCACTTCCCGATGACAAGCCCTTTTTATGAAAAAGCCACTTGTTTGTTTAAATAAAAAACAAAAGCCTCTATTTTGGTTTTTTCTTAAGCATTTTCAGTGCTTAACAGTGTTTTTAAGGCCAAAAAACTGACTTCTCTCTGGCTTTTTTGTTTGTTGAGCATCGCCTCAAGCAGGTCCTGAAAGCCCAAATACGCTGCAGGCAACTCAATTTTAAGCTGCTGACAATGCAAATAGGCCCAATCCTGATAACTTTTGGCCTGTAAACGACGCTGGGTCAGCCATTCATAGACAATAATCCCCAATGCATAAAGATCACTGGCCAGCGTTTTGGCTTCACCATGAAATAATTCAGGTGCCATATAACGCGGTGTTGCGGTCATATCCGACGCTGCTGGAGCATTTATGGCCTGCAACTGCTCAAAATCAATCAGTTTGACCTGCCCTGCCCATTCGCGCCAATGTTCGGCTTTTAAATCTGCATGTAGATAGCCCAACCGTGTTAGCTGTTCCAGGCTATCCAGTACCTGCAGCAAACGTGTTTGAATCTGGCTTAGGCTAAATTGTGAGGGTGCTAAAGCAAAAAACGCTGGCGCATCCGGCACAATCAGATAATCCTGAAAGCTCTCCTGCTGGATGCGGAGGATTTCGGTATTTTGCGCACAATAGAAAGGTAGCAGAAAATCCGGTGCATCTGCCTGCTGAAACTGGCGATAAAAATCCAGCTCTCGGCAAAAACCCGCGCTCAGTTGCGGATGCGCATCCATCTGCTGGGCTTTCAACCAATATAAGGATTGCCCTTGTTGAAACTGAAACAGACGCCGCCCCATCTTGAAGCTTTGCGGCTTGGTTTTTAACTCAAAACAATAGTGTTCAAGTTCAGCCGGACTAAACGGCAATAAATTCGGATTTGGCGTGTTCAACGGGGTTCTGCTGATATTCTAAAAGTTCCAGACAATGCTGAATGGTTTTACCCACGCGGGCATGGGTTTCAATCATGGAGATTTTTGGCCAGGTGGCGCGTTCACCTTCGCGTTGTAACAATCGGAACAGGTGTGGACGCGGGTTTTGTAACATATAGCTATAATGACGCCAGCCATATTTGCCAACAATATTCACATCACCATAATAACGCTGATCGACAATGCCATGGCCATGATCGAGCAGCCGGCGTACTGCCGGCACACCACCGACACGTTCACGGGTAAAGTCCATAATCCCCTTACTAATCACTTTGCCCTGACGGCGCACAATACGCTCTGGCCAGCTCAGCATGTCTTTACGGAAACGCTCGGTATCGGTTTGCATAAATGGCACCACATGCGGATTGACCTGACTGGCAATGGTGTAATTCACATTATATAAACGCGCCATTTTTTCCTGCGGGAAATCACTACGCACACTGCCATCGACCCAGCGGGTTCTGCCCATATAGGGCGTATGTTTCCCATCCTGCCGTTTACTGGTCAAACGCACCGGTGGAAACAGCACCGGTACCGCACAGGAGGCCAAAGCTGCACTCCAGACCAGCAAATCTGGCGAGGTATAACTGTTCATGATGCGTGCTTCTTGTGATGCATCATACGGCGCAACTGCAATATTGATATGCAGCCCGGACACCTTAAAGGCTTCTTCAAAGGTGACATCACCCAGGTTGGTGAGCAGGAATTTTTTTAGATAGCGAACATCGGCAATACCGCCATTGCCCTTTAAAATGTCTTCCCAGCGGCGGAAATGAAAAGCTTCGGTAAAGAAAGATTCACCATTTAAAATGTGCATCATCTCCGATGGTTTAGAAATGCCAAGCATGGCGGTCATAATCGCCCCGGCACTGGAACCGGACAGCACTTGTGGCATCAGGTCACGCTCGAGCAGCGCCTTGCACACACCGGTATGAAACAGACCCAGGGTTGCCCCGCCTGAAAACATAATCGCCGGCTGGCCATAGGCCACCTGACAGTTTTTAAAAAATTCGATTTTTTCCTGAGTACTGAGCAAATGGCATTCTTTGGATGCAATAAAGGCCAGACTGTTGCTGACTTCTTCAATATAATCTTCAATAATTTTTTTGGTGCCGACATAGGTCGCGGTAAACAGCATCGGATGGGCAATATTGGCCACATCATAGGTCAGGCCTTCACGCAGAATATACATCAGATCGCTGGTGCGCTCTGCCAGGCGATAGCGGCGTAATAAGTTCAGGCGGTGGGCAATAATTTCAGCATCAAAATATGGCGAGGTGTTGTCATACTTCCATTCCTGCGCCCCCGATTCTTCATCTATTTTTAGTGCCAGATTTTTCCATTCTTCGTAACTCTCGGCATGTTCTATTTTTCGTTTTAATTTTTTGATCCGATAGGCCTGATGAGGATTAATGTTCTGGCTAAACTCTTTAAACAACATAGCTTCCCTCTGCGCTTCGCTGAATAGGCGCTGATCTGTCGATGTCTCCTAACTATGCAGAAATTTCAGACATTCTTCAATTGCATAATTCATGTTTTCATTGCTAAATCATTTCGCCTTGGTATACAGTCGTTTGTGCACCCGATAATCTTTTGACCTAGACCGAAAAGCTGAATAATCATGGCGCATATTGATTTACCCGATAATATTCTCACCTCGCTTGCAACCGTTTTGCAGCAGCTCCAGCAACATTTGCCTGAACTCAAGCAAGCCACCGATTTTTCTGCATCGGCCTTTAAATGGCAGGATCAACAGTTAAAAGCCATTTACCAGCCACGAAAAATCCATCTGGAAGATTTAAAAGGCATTGAAAAACAAAAAGAAAAAGTAATTCAAAACACCTTGCAGTTTTTAAGAAGCTTACCGGCCAATGATGTACTGCTTACCGGTTCACGTGGTACCGGAAAATCTTCCATTGTGCGTGCCCTGCTGACCGAGTATGAAGCACAAGGTTTACGGTTAATTGAAATTGAACGCGATGACTTATCGGATTTACCTGAAATTCAGAAGCTGATTGCAGACCGCCCAGAAAAATTTATTGTCTACTGTGATGATCTGGCCTTTAACGCCGAAGATGAAAATTATCGTTCTTTAAAAAGCGTGCTAGATGGTTCATTACAGTCGGGTTCAAGTAATTTTGTGATTTATGCCACCAGTAACCGCCGGCATTTATTACCTGAGTTTATGCATGAAAATACACCAGTAACGCGGGTAGATGTGCCACAATATACCGAGCTGCATCCACAGGAAGCGATTGAGGAAAAAATTTCGCTGTCTGATCGTTTCGGGATGTGGCTGTCGTTTTATCCAATGGATCAGAATCTGTATTTAGAAATTGTCGAGCATTATCTGCAAAAGGCGGAGATGGAACTCACCGCTGAAGCGCGTGCCGAAGCTTTACGCTGGTGTCAGGCACGTGGGCAGCGTTCTGGTCGTGCCGCCTATCAGTTTTCGAAGCACTGGATTGGCTCTGCGCAGTTAAAGCAACTTTAAGTTGCCTATTTTTCCTGCCTGACAAAAACAGCGATTATGGATTGAAAATCCTCATCTACAATCTGTTCGCTCATCATGTTGAAAAGCCCAACCTTGTGAGATTGGGCTTTCTATCTTAAGGATTAATCGCTTTTTCTTTTTTAAATTGTGAAATGATCGTATTCATTTCAGGTTCAAATAATTCAATATACCGACCAGATAAACCGCGGCTTGAAGATGGATGTGGTAAACCTATAATCTGACAGTTTTCAAACTCACAAAAATATATTTTAAATTTTCTTCCTGAAAACTCTTTCTTTTGCTTCACTACAAAACTATCTAGAATTTCTGTACCTATAATTTCTTCAAAACGGGCTTTAACTATAGGATTTCTTAAAAGATGTATCAGCTGACTTCCCATAAACAGGATTATCTTAGGTTTTAAGGTACTGATATGATTTATAAAATTATTGACCTGTTCTTCGCTCAACAGATGCGAGTAATTCGCTAATTGATGATTGCAGGTATTGGCCCAATTGGTCTGTATAATGGACTTATCAAAATCCTGACCATATTCATTACTATCTAGCGGATGCCCCCATAAAGCAAACTACCGTTTAATTCTATTATCATAGGGCCATGATAAAGCACCCTGCCCATATCTCGGAACTTTGTTACTAAAGGTACAGGTGATATTAAAATCAACTGGCTTTGCGTCCCGTGACTGCTCCTGATCTTTCTTAGAGTTACCCCATTCATAACCGCATATCATCAAACCCTGCTGATCATTCCAACCTTCAAATATCCCATTACCCAAATTTAAATCTTTATATCTGACTGATTTCATTTTAACTCAATAAAAAATTATTAAATTCATTGCATTATAAGCATTAAAAAAAGAGGCTTTCGCCTCTTTTACATGCTCTTTTATACTTGCTCTGGATTGGTCAATTCCGTCATCGGCCAGCGCGGTGTGGTCGTCACAGACAAACCATCCTGCTGTCCTGCTTTTAAACGCTGATAACCGGCAAAGGCAATCATGGCGCCGTTATCAGTACAAAGCGCAGGTTCTGCATAATAAACAGTAGCCTTAATCTTGGCTAAATCAGCTTCCAGACGTTCACGCAAGCGCTTGTTAGCACTCACGCCACCAGCAATCACCAGACGTTTTAAACCTGTTTGCTTTAAAGCTTTAACTGATTTTTTTACCAAGGTATCGACAATCGCTTCTTGGAAACTGGCTGCAATATCGGCATCACGATTTTCATCACCTAATTTCTTCATCTGCACCGAAACGGCAGTTTTTAAACCACTAAAGGAAAAGGTTAAATCCTGATGCAGCATCGGACGCGGGAAAGCAAAAGCATTCGGATCACCCTGCTCGGCCAGTTTGGCAATATTCGGCCCACCCGGATACGGCAAGCCCATCATCTTGGCCACTTTATCAAAAGCTTCACCGGCGGCATCATCAATTGACTCACCCAGCAGTTCATACTGACCAATGCCATACGCGGCCATCAGCTGTGAATGTCCACCTGACACCAACAGTGCAACAAATGGAAATTCAGGCGGCGTTGCAGACAATAACGGTGCCAGCATATGTCCTTCCATATGATGCACACCAATCGCAGGTTTATTTAAGGCAAATGCCAAAGTCCGACCAAACAGCGCGCCCGTCATTAATGCGCCCATCAGGCCCGGACCACGGGTATAAGCTACTGCATCAATTTCAGATTTTTTGACTTCACTCTGCTTAAGTAATTGATTGATTAAAGGGATCAGTTTACGCACATGGTCGCGTGAAGCCAGTTCGGGTACTACACCACCATACTCTGCATGCAATTTAATTTGGCTATACAGTACTTGCCCGCGCAAACCCAACTCGCTGTCATACAGTGCAAGTCCTGTTTCATCACAAGATGTTTCTAAGCCTAAAACGATCATTAAATTGCCTATAACCTTTATCAATTCTATTGCGAAATCTATTATAGACTTGTGATATGAGATGTAAATGAGTAAAATATTGACCTTCACTTGTGATCGTGGGCAATTTCGCCCAGATCTTATCCATAACTTAATGAGGATTCTTCATGCCACAAGTTAAATTGAAAGAAGGCGAACCAGTAGACGTAGCTATCCGTCGTTTCAAACGTTCTTGCGAAAAAGCAGGTGTTTTAGCTGACGTACGTAAACGTGAATTCTACGAAAAACCAACTCAAGAACGTAAGCGCAAAAAAGCTGCTGCTGTTAAACGCTACCAAAAGAAATTGGCGCGTGAATCAGTACGTACTACTCGCCTTTACTAATTAATTTGTGATTGCCTGTCTGGATTAAATGATGACGACTTTAAAAAACCAAATCACTGACGTTTTGAAAGCGACAATGCGCGCCAAAGAAATGGGTAAGTTAACGGTAATTCGTAGTCTACAGGCGGCAATTAAGCAAATCGAAGTCGATGAGCGCAAAGAGCTTGACGATGCTCAGGTTCTTGCGGTCATTGAAAAGCAAATTAAACAACGTAAAGAATCGGTTAAAGCCTTTGAAGGTGCTGGCCGAGAAGATTTAGCTAGTAAGGAACAAGCCGAAATTGAGGTGTTATCTCAGTTTCTACCAGAAGCTATGACTGAGGAAGAACTTGATTCCATCATTGCGCAAACGATTGCAGCGCAAGAAGCTACTAGCATGAAAGATATGGGTAAGGTGATGAATTCTCTGCGTCCGCTCATAGCCGGGCGCGCCGATCCTGCACAAGTATCTGCCAAAATTAAAGCCAAATTAAGCTAATTCAAGTCAGGCATACGCCTCACTTTCCTCCCCGAACAGCATCAACAGCTGTATCAGTTTATTTTCCCGAAAATAAAAAACTGCCTAAAGTTTTAAGCAGTTCTTTGGTCACTTCTATCAGTTTGCACAATTGACCTGATATTTCTTCAGCATCTGCATTTCTTTAGATGAATACACCTGCTGGGCCACATCCTGCTTGGTCATGTTGCGATATTGCTGATCCAGATAGGCACGGTTTTCATCTGCAGCGCTATACAGCTGATCAATATAATTCTGCACAATGCCACAAAACTGCTGTTGCTGCGCCGGACTAAAACCCGATTGCTGCGGATTCAAGCCCTTTAAAAACTGCCGGGTCTGCTGCTTATAACTCTGGTTAATCTGCTCAACCGCCAGTACATACTGCTCCACACTCGCTGCCTGGACCGCAGACAGACTCCCCCAGAGCAATATGCCCATCCATAATTTTTTCATCGCGTTATTTAAAATCATTATTTAGCCAGGAGCCAGAATTCTAGCATTTTAAACCTCATGCCTTACAGAGGTTTCCAGCAGACTGACTTGCAAAAACTGCGGTTTTCGATGTGCAAAAGCCTGTTCGATCGGTACCGGCACATAGCCTTCGGTTACCGTTCCCAAACGCAAACGCAGAACCCCCGGCAAATCTAAACGGTAAGAATAAATCGGGCTGCCACATTCCTGACAAAACACCCGCGCCTTATTCGGACTGTGAAAATATTCTTTTAAATATTGCTGGCCGCGTACAATTTTAAATTTGGATTGATCAATCGGGCTATTCCAGCCCAGCATAATCCCCTGCGCACGCTGGCAATGCTGGCAAAAACATAAAATGGTCTTTTCCAGCTCGGCCTGATAATGGTAATACACCAGCCCGCATAAACATTGTCCCTGTAACATCATTGTTCTCCTTATTGTTATTATGATTTTTCATGCTGTTAAATTTTAAGCTGTCGTTCCCGCTGCATTTCTGTGGTACGTGTTTTCAGTTTGGCAGTCATGGCCTGATTGTCTTTGGCCAGACGCTGGGCATGCAGCAAGGATTTAATCGCTTCTTCCTCCCATCCAGACCAGTATTGCAGTTCTGCACGATAACGCAATACATTCACCGTGCGTAATGGCGAACTACGATCAATATTGGCAGCCTGCTGCATCAAACGCCAGGCACTTAAATCACGCTCATTCCTGTTCAGGAACTTTTGCACCAATGCCTGTGCTTCAGCCGGCTGATTCTGCCGGATCAGCACCTCTGCCAGCTTGTAATTCAAGGCCCGGTTCTCCGGCATAATCCGCGCAGGCGAACTGATGACTTTATAAGCCTCACTCAGCTTATTCTGCCCTAAATAGATGTCAGTTTGAATTAAACTAATAAGATGATGTAAACGGCGATGATTTTTGGCCTGATCCAAAGTTTGCTGTGCCAAGGCATAATCTCCCTGCCGGGTATAAAAAGCTGCTAAAGCCAGCTGTGCTGCAAAGTTATTGCGGCTGGCCAAGACCTGTAATTGCTGCTCTGTCGCCTGATTGGATACCACCAAGGTATACTGTTTTAAAATATCAAATTCTTCATCACGTAATGATGATTTCACTCGTGGCAACTGGTTGGCACGTAAACGCGCTTCACTCATCCGCTCGGTGGTCAGTGGATGGGTAAACCAGAAATCCGGCAGGAAACTGACCCGGCTGGTGGCACGATGCATTATCTCAAAAAAATCAGCCATGCTTTGCGGGTTATAACCGGCGGTATACATATATTGCATGCCAATCCGGTCGGCTTCACGTTCCTGATTACGGCTATAGGTCAGCTGCTTATCCATTATTGCAGCCTGTGAACCCATCATTACGGCAGCACCGGCATCACCATCGGCCTGGGATGCCACCAGTGCACCCACCAGCACACCTGCTAGTGCCAGCAGCCCCTGCCCCTTAAAAGCTTCCTGTGAACGGCTATAATGACGCTGGGTCACGTGAGCAATCTCATGCGCCATCACCCCAGCCACTTCATCCATATTACGCGCAGAAGTCACCAGACCGGTATTTAAGGCAAACAGACCGCCTGGCACGGCAAAGGCATTAATTTGCGGATCATTAATAATGAGCAGACCAATGGGCTGGCCCATTTGGGTTTGGCTAAGCAGATGCGAGAAGACCGAGAACAGCTGGTCTTCCAGCCACGGATTTTGCGCCACCGGCATTTGACGCTGCACTTCACGATAGACTTTTTCACCAATCATGCGTTCTTTTTGCTGATCGATCAACCCCACCCCTGCGCCAATTTCTGGCACATTAAATTGTAGTGAAGTGGTGAAGTTTGCCCCATGTGTCGAAGTGAATGCTGTAAGCAGGCCTAAACTACCTGCTAAAAACAACCGTTTCAAATTGCCGTTCTCAAATTATCTGCTCGTGTCTTGAATATAGCATTCAATATCGAAGAAATATGCAACGAAGTGTTAGGAAGTTTTACGCAAATCCACCATTGACCGCGTAGCCCGGCTGCCGGCCTTCCAGCACATCCACCAGATTTTTATAGGCCAGCCAGGCCATTTTTTTACGGGTTTCTGCGGTCGCCGAGCCAATATGTGGCAAGGTCACCACATTGTCCAGATTAAAGAGCTCCGAACTTTGCAGCGGTTCTTTTTCATAGACATCCAGACCGGCCGCAAAAATTTTCTGTTGTTTCAGCGCGTCAATTAAAGCCTGTTCATTGACCACGGAACCACGGGCAATATTCACAAATACCGCATGTTTTTGCATCAGCTCAAATTCACGCGCACCAATTAAAGCGGTCGAGTCGGCGTTTAAATCCACCGCGACCACCACAAAGTCCGACTGTTGTAGCAGCTCATCCAGACTGTGATATTGCGCATTTAAGGGCTGCGCCTGGGCCAGATTTTCACGGCGGTTATGGTACAGAATATTCATGTTAAAGCCATAACGCCCACGACGGGCAATGGCGGCACCAATATTACCCAAACCAATAATCCCTAAAGTTTTACCATGAATATCCTGACCGAACTGGGCCGGGCCAACGGTACGTTTCCATTCGCCCTGTTTGGTCCAGCGATCCAGATAGGCCAGCTGACGCGAAGCTCCCATTAACAGAATAAAAGCCAAATCGGCAGTGGTTTCGGTTAATACATGCGGTGTATGACACAGATAAATCTTTTGCTCAGTCAGATAGTCCACATCATAATTGTCATAACCAACACTGATACTGGAAACCACTTTAAGACGGCGCGCACCCGTCAGGTTAGAGGCATTGAGCAAACGCCCCGCACCAATCATGCCATCAGCATCTTGGACATGAGTACGAATCTGCTCATTAACATCACCCAGTTTCGGGCTAATTTCTACCACGTCATACTGCTGTTTCAGCTGGCTTAAAACGTCCTGATCAACCTGACTAAATGCGATAACTTTTTGTTTCATTCCTAATCCGTCATGTGTTTTTTATCTTGCATAGCCTGCCATAGCTGTTTTTTCAATAGCGGCTGTTCTAGCATCTCGGCCAAAGCGGGCAATGCTATAGCTTGCGTTAACTGTACATGAGGCAATTGACCCAACACAATGATCTTTTTCTCCAGTGCAATCGCATCCAGAAAACCTTGTACATATACCGAAACCGCCCGGCCATCTTGCAGCTCAGGCAAAGCAAAGGGCCAATTCAGCTCAAAAAATTCTGCCTGTGCCGCACGCTGGATATTGCGCCATAACTGTTGCTGCGTCTCATTGATATTTGTAGCATCCAGCACAATCGTATATTGCTCTGTAGCAATGGCTTGTAAATGGAATGCGTCAATCTGTAAGGCTGGCTGCACTTCCAACGGGGCCGCAGGCGTGACAGGTTCTGCCGGGCTTTCTACTGAATTCTCTTGCGGAGAGACTTGTGGTTCCGCAACAGGCTGTCTGAGTTGTAAGGCAATATCTTGAGGTACTGTCGCCGCGACAGCTGCCGGCATGACAATTTCAGTCAGCAGTTCTGCCGGGGCCTGATCTCGCCATAAGGAAGATGCGGGCAAATTTTGAGATGCAGCGTCCCGGGGAATCCATATATCAATTCCCAAACTTGCCAAAATCTCACGTTGATGCCCAATCATCTACTATCGTCACTTATGTCCATAGGGCTATTCTAGCCGGATTAGTCTGGTTTTGCTGTGCTTTCTGCATCCAGTCATATCAAAGCTGATGAATGATGACAAAATGATCTTCCCACCGCACTTAGAAATAGGGTCCTTAGATAATCATTAAACTGTTTTTCTTCTGCATACGCTCGACCATTTCTTCGGTTGCAAAGCCTAAACGCCAGTACAGCAGCTCCAGTACATCCAGCTCATCCTGAGTGATGATCCGGTCATTCCACAAACAGGCTTCAGCAATACCCAGAATACTTAAACGGTCACGCAACAACAGCCCGGCCATATCATTCAGAATTTCTGCCAGATCAATTGGCTCATCGGAAATTTCTTCATACAGCAACATTTCATACGGTGTCAGCACGCGCTGTAAAATTTTCTCCCGCACTTCCAGCTGGTTGCCGCTATTGATCTGCTGGACATGCAGCAAGGCATCAATTAAACGCACAATTTGCGGTTTAACTTCATCCAACGCCGTCGGGGTATGTAGCGGCAGCAGGTTCAACTCAGATTTGACCCGCTCCAGCAGCAAGGCATCTAACAGGCCAACTTCCCCATCTTCCTGAATAATTTTGGCCAGCTTGGTCAAAAACTGCCGCGCGATACTGGCCGGCATGCCGCCAATATTCTGGCAGGCTTCCAGAAAAATGGAGATATGTACCCGGCCATCCAGATTTAACAAGGCATCGACAATGGCACGGCTGACGTCCACTTCAGGCGGAATAAATTCGCGGTATTGGCGAATCATTAAAATTGCCATCATCACTTCACGCGAACCGGTGGCCGTCTGCAAGGCACGCTGGATCAGTTCCGGACGCGGCATATTACGGCGAATTTCCGGTTTCAGCGGCTTGATTGCATCTTTAATGGCAAAGCTAATCGGGGATAACCGCAATAAAGGCAAAGGCTGCGGCGAACTCCACGGCGCATAATATTCACCATTGACCTCTTCCAGTGAACGAAACAGACCAAACCAAGGCTGGCTGCGCAGCTTTTTCAGGTTTTCCAGTTGCAGGTCCTGTACCAGTGCCGGATTTAACTCATAAATACGCGCATCAATACTCGGATGGATATTCAACCAGCTTTGCGGACTCAGCGAGTTGGCAAAACACATATGCGCAATTGATTCCGAATATTCACTGTGAATTTGCGAACCGGCATGGTGCACATAAATCCTGAGCAGAGTTTGAATATTGGCATTGTTCTGGATTAAACGTTTGGTTTTCAGGTCGTTTTTAAAGGTACGCCCGCTCAGGTTTAAATATTTAATAAAACGGGTAATCAGCACACCCAGGCTGCCAATCAGCCAGATTATGCCACCTAGTGCAACAAAAGGCGTCGCAGGTGCATAGGCGGTATTGTAATACTGTTTGCCAAAGCCGAGTTTGGCCACTTTACTGCCCCACTGACTAAACGTGGTCAGGCTGCTGTAGAGAATTTTCAGCTTGGTATTTTCCGCAGTTTCACCACTTAAAATTTGATGAAACTCATAACTGAGCAAGCCATACAGTTCCTGCTCATCCAGGTTCTGTAAAGCACCCCAGGTCAGAATGATCGCAATATCGCGTGGATAAAAACCGGCGGTCAGTGCATTTACCCCGACTTCATCCGGCAAGACATACAACGCCGGGGTATCAATCGCAAAGGTATCGGCCAGCTGTTCGGTAATTGTTAAGGCAACACTTTCTTCCGGCGTGCTTTCAATCAGGCTTAAACGACGTGCACACAGCTGCTTGGCCAGTGAGTGGCCGCCAGAACGGAAAATATATAATTCAATGGCAATGGAAATACCCATTAAAGACAGCAACACGGCTACTAGATAAGGACTCAAGCTATGCCAGTAAATGGACTGCGAAGCATCAATATAATGCACCAGCAAACCGAGTACAGTATTTAAAATAAAAATGGTCAGGATGACCGCAAGCAGACACAGGCTTGCAGACCACATCATATTCTTGTTTTTAATAAAGTAGTAACCTACATCTTTCAATGTAAATTTCCTTAAATTACATTGTCTTTAGGCGACATCATAAATGAAAAAAGCGGGAATTTCCCGCTTTTCCTGCCAGTTTTACAAGAATTATTCTTCTTTCAAACCGGTCAAATCTACCGATGCAGCATCAATATTCACATCGATATAATTGTCTTTTTTCTTTTTGGCTGTATCGCTGCGTTTTTGCTGAAGATTATCCAGATAGGCTTCATCAATACCGCCAGCAACATAGACTCCATCAAACACCGAGCAATCGAAATCATTCACTTCTGGTACTTTATGGGTACGTACTGCAGCTTTCAAATCTTCCAGATCCTGGAAAATCAGACGGTCAGCACCGATAATTTCACGAATTTCTTCGACGCTACGGCTAGAGGCGATCAGCTCAGATTTAGCCGGCATATCAATACCATACACGTTTGGATATTTTACCATCGGTGCCGCTGAAGCGAAGAATACGCGTTTGGCACCAGCATCACGTGCCATCTGGATAATTTCGTTACAGGTGGTACCACGCACAATCGAGTCATCTACCAGTAACACATTCTTGCCTTTAAATTCCAACTCAACCGGGTTCAGCTTTTGACGTACCGATTTTTTACGCTGCTGCTGACCTGGCATAATGAAGGTACGACCGATATAACGGTTTTTCATAAAGCCTTCACGGAATTTAACACCTAAGGTGTTGGCCAGTTCCAAGGCCGAAGTACGCGAGGTATCTGGAATTGGAATCACAACATCAATATCATGTTCCTCACCCCATTCACGCAGAATTTTTTGCGCCAACTTCTCACCCATTTTTAAACGGGCTTTGTATACCGAAATACCGTCAATGGTTGCATCTGGACGCGCGAAATACACATATTCAAAAATACATGGATGATATTCAGATTGCGCTGCACACTGCTGGGTAAACATCTGACCGTTAGAATCAATGAAGATGGCTTCACCCGGTGCCAGGTCACGCTCGACTTTAAAGCCCAGTGCCGTAATTGCCACCGATTCAGAGGCAATGATGTATTCCATGCCTTCATCGGTTTCACGCGAACCGTAAATTAACGGACGAATCCCATGCGGGTCACGGAAGCCCACAATCCCTTGACCGGTCACCATGGCCACCACGCCATAAGCCCCTTTACAACGCTCATGCACACGCGTTACCGCATGGAAAATATCTTCCGCTGTCGGCTCCAGCTTGCCGCGTTTTTGTAATTCATGCGCAAAAACGTTTAACAGTACTTCTGAATCTGAATCGGTGTTCATGTGACGCAGGTCAGTCTTGAACAGGTCTTCATGAATTTCTTCGGCATTGGTCAGGTTACCGTTATGCGCCAGCGTAATACCGTACGGCGAGTTCACATAAAACGGCTGCGCTTCTGCACTGCTAGATGAACCTGCAGTCGGATAACGTACATGACCAATCCCGTAGTTGCCCAGCAAGGCACGCATGTGACGGGTATGGAATACATCACGCACCATGCCGTTATCTTTACGCAAGAACAAGCGACCTTCATGGCAAGTGACAATCCCAGCTGCATCTTGTCCCCGATGTTGTAACATCGTTAATGCATCAAACAACATTTGGTTAACAGGTGATTTACCAGCTATACCAACTACTCCACACATAGCAACCTCGCAGACCAGCTAGGATTAATAAAAAGGATTATTCGTTGACTCATCTGCACCCTTTCGTTCAGGTTCAGATGAAGAACCAGAAGATTTCGGAGCATCTTCTGATTTGATGTGCTGTAAAGCCTCATTGGCGGCATCTTTGGACATTTGTGTGGCCCAAGGCGCATAAGGTAAAAGGGTTTGAATAAATTTGGACTGTTTCCAGTGCGGCGAACTTTCGACCCACGGCCCAATGCCCTGAATGGCAATTAGCACAATCAGCAGACCTTTGAGGGTACCAAACGCACCACCGGCTAAACGATTTAATGGGCCCAGTTTCAGCGATTTCAAGATGCGGTTTAATAATGCGCTCACCATCCAGGTCAGCACCACAATCACCAACACAATAAAGGCGAAGGCCGCAATTTTCTGAACCACCGGATCAGCACTGAGAGCGGTCATTGAAGGCGCTAGAACGGAAGCATATTTTGCCGCCACAATCAGGGCAAAAATCCAACCGACCAAGTTCGCAAAGGCTTTAATAAATCCTTGACGCAAACCGTTAAGCCCTCCAATGAGCAGAATAATCAGTATAAAGATATCGATGGCGTTCATGACTTTAAAGTGCGTCTACACAATCTTTCACAAGTTCCGGGCCAGTATAGACCAAACCGCTATACACTTGTACCAAAGTTGCACCGGCATTGCGTTTCGCAACTGCCTGCTCACCTGAAAGAATACCACCGACACCAATTAAAGGAATTTTACCCTCTAAGGTTTTGGCAAAGGCTGCCAGGCAAGCTGTACTCTTTTCAAAGACTGGCGCACCAGATAAACCACCTGCTTCATCGCCATGTGGCAAATTCTCTACCCCTTCACGAGACAAGGTGGTATTGGTCACAATTAAACCATCAATTTTAAATTGCAGTAATTGCTGGGCAATAAATTCAATATCGGATGGTTCTAGATCTGGCGCGACTTTCAGCACCAATGGTACATAGTGCTGATGTTCTTCGGCCAATGCCAGCTGACGCTGCTTCAAGGTTTGCAACAGCTCGGTCAGGGCATCACCGCTTTGCAGACTGCGCAAATTCTTGGTGTTGGGTGATGAGATATTCACCGTAATATAAGAGGCGTAATTATAAACTTTTTCTAAACAGATCAGATAATCATCGACCGCTTTTTCTACCGGGGTATCGGCATTTTTACCAATATTAATCCCCAGTACGCCTTTAAACTTGGCGGCCTTGACGTTTTCAATCAGCTTATCAACACCATCATTATTAAAGCCCATGCGGTTAATAATGGCTTTGGCCTGCGGTAAACGGAACAGACGCGGATGTGGATTACCGGCTTGTGGACGCGGAGTGATGGTACCAATTTCAATAAAACCAAAACCTAGAGCGGCCAGTGCATCAATATAGGCACCATTTTTGTCCAGCCCTGCAGCCAGACCCACCGGATTTGGAAATTCAAGACCCATACAGGTGACCGGTTTTGCTGCCACCTGCTGACGCATCAGGCCCATTTTATGACCTGATTTTAATAAAGATAATGTGAGCTCATGTGCACGCTCCGGTGCCAAAGAAAACAACAAAGGGCGGGCAAGAGAATACAACATATCGGCAAAAGTCTACGGCTTTTTAAGTCGGCCTATTATAGGCCCAGATTGTTGAAAACACCATGCTTGACCATTGTTTATTTTTACCGGTTATTGCACTGTCGCCGTTAATTTAATCTGCCCGGCATCGGAAATTAATTCCATTTTTTCAATGCTTAATCCCATTTGTGCCAGCTGGGTCAGGAAATTGGCCAGCACGGAATATTGTGCATGACTGCTTACAATTTGAATTTTTTCACCCGACTGCTGCGATGCAACCGATAAACCCTGCTGCTGTGCCACGCGCTGTACTTTTTCCAGACTGCTGAGCTGTACATCCCCGGCCGGCTTCATGGTCACGGCGTTGCTTTGCATCCACACCACCAGATCTTTTAAGGTATTGAGCCGTTTTTGCTGCTGATCTGCCGCGCCGTGCATATACCACAGCGCCGATCCGACGGCGGCTACCAGTACAAAAATACCGGTAAAAATCACCATGATCCGTTCACGCACACTGAGCGTATCTAGATAGTCATTTAATTTTTCCAGCGACTGATCCCAACGCTGCTGAATTTTTTTTACTGCTTTCATTATTGTACTTTCACCAGTCCGATTGCGCCGTTGGCGGCCGGTTGAATATTACCCAGCTCGACTTTAAAGCCCAGCTGGTTTAATTGCTGGGTCAATGCCTGCAAGCTGGCTGCAGAGCTGGCCTGTAATTCCATATTCAGACTGGACAGATCATAATTGACCCGTCTGGCCACAATCTGATTCTGCATCAATACCGGCCCGATCCGACTGAGCAGCTGTAAGGCCTGGGTATCGGCGGTCTGGCTTTGTTTTAACTGATATTCAAACTGGCTTTTAATATTTTGCTCGGTGACCGGATAGTTTTGCCCAAACCAGTATTTAAACTGGTCAATCGCCTGCACCGCGGTCTGATTCGCAACTTTTTTATACTGATACCAGCGCGTGGCATCATAACTGAACTGCACCACCAGAATCCCCAAAAATACCGCAGCACAGGCTTTCCAGTAACCCGAAATGCCCGATTCACTTTTGGCTTTGGGTAAAATATTAAAAGGATGCTGTTTGACTTTTTTCAGCACCGGCACTTCATAATGGAAAGAGCTTAACTGCTCATGCGTGCTGATAGCCTCAATACTGTGCATCTGTTCGGCGGTAAAATTACTGATCTGATAACGCTGTTCAGGCGCCTGATAATCCAGAAATAAAGCCAGATCATCGACCGAACTGCCCAGATATTCATTTTCACGTACCAGCAACCGGCCACAGACATTAGCCAATACAATATGATCAGGCTCAGGCACCGGCAGCAATAAAAAGTCTGGCAATAAGGTCGTGACTTTGACCGGCAATAGCGCCAAAGCATGTTGCAAGGTTTCGACATGATTCTGCGCCACACCAAGTAAAGTCAGGCGGTCCGGCTGCTGAAAATGATGCAGCACTTTCATGGCATCAATCGGCAATACCACAAATTCCTCTAACAGGAATTTAATTCCGTCTGGCCCCAGCTGCTTGTATTGGGCCTTGCTCATCTGCTGTTGCAGCATCTGTATATCCCGGCTCGGGAAATACACCACTGCTTCTTCACCCTGATGAAGCTGTATCGCCTGAATCAGGTCTTCCAGGGTATTGGCCTGAACCCAGTACTCCCCGCTTGACCATTGCCAAACCCCATTGGCTTCCGGCATCCATATTTGCAACATTGTTATTGTACTGCCATGAAATAAAGTGTGTTGTTATGCGTCTGGAATAAAACTTTTTATTTGTGTCGATAAACCTGCAGCAATAACCGCCTGCTCATAAATACGCGCTTCCGCCAGCGCATAAGGATGGAAAGATTCCCCGGTTAACTGCTCTGCAATATGGGCCACCACATTCATATGACACACCACCGCAATTGATTCATAAGGCAAATGCGATAACCACTCAACAGCCTGAGTCGCATCATCATCCGGTTTAATGGTATTGCAGATCACCACAGGCACATCTTTAAAATAGGTCTGGATATGCGCCAGCGTTTCCTGGGCACGTAACAGCGGACTAACCACAAATACATCCGGACGGATCAGATCTTTTAAATACTCTGCCGTTTGCTGTGCCTGGGTATGCCCACGTTCGGTCAGGGGACGTTTAATATCATTACCATGCACGGGTGGTGAAGCTTCACCATGACGCACCAGGGTCAATTGCATATACATTTCCTTATTTCATTTTGTCCGCATTATAAGCAGTAAATATGACAGTTCGGTTCATCAAACTGTCATATTTTAACCAATTTATACCTCATGATGCGGCAATACAAACTCTACATCACTACGATGGCCATTTTTCATGAGTGCCAGTGCAATCGTCAGCGGCGGCTGTCCTGCATAAATTACATCATACAAGGCGCTGGTAATTGGCATATACACATCCAGCTCTTCAGAACGCGCTTTGACCTGCACAATGGTATTAATCCCTTCTGCGGTCTGGCCCAGTTCCTGTGTGGCCTGTTCCAGGGTTTTACCTTTGCCCAGTGCATACCCGACCTGATAGTTACGACTCAGTGGACTACTACAGGTGGCAAATAAATCACCGACACCTGACAGACCGAGGAATGTCAGCGGGTTGGCGCCCAGCTTGACCGCAAAACGGCTCATTTCAGCCAGGGCACGGGTTAAAATCATACTCTTGGTATTTTCACCGACGTTATACGCGGCGGCCATGCCCATGGCCACGGCATAAATATTTTTTAACGCCCCACCAAGTTCCACCCCGTGTACATCATCACTACCGAATACACGGAATAAAGCACTGTGCAGTGCCTGCTGCACCGCATAACGCACCAGTTCTGACTGGCTGGCAATCACGGTTCCGGCGGGCTGCCCGGCTACAATTTCTTTGGCCAGGTTCGGGCCAGACAGCACGCCATACGGCACTTCTGGCAATTCGGCACGAATAATATCGCTCATAAAGCAGAAGGTTTTGGCCTCAATGCCCTTGGTCAGGGACACCACCGCTTGCGAAGTAATAAACGGCTTAATCTGCTTCAGCACATCACGAAAAGAATGACTTGGAATAGCGACCAGAATAATATCGCGGTCGCGCACCGCCAGTTCCAGATCCGACACTGCTTTTAAGCCCGGCTCTAAAGGAAAATCTGGCAAATAGCGTTTATTGATATGAGTGCGGTTAATTTCTTCAGCGGTGGCTTCATCCCGAATCCAGATCATTGTATCGCAGCCGTTACGCACCGCGGTATTGGCCATGGCGGTACCAAAACTGCCCCCACCCAAGACGGTAATTCTTAATGCGGTTTTCTGATCAATCTTGACCGGTTCTACCAGACTGGCAAAATTCAATTCTGACATTATTTTTATATCCTCAGCCGTATGCGATGCTTATTCCGTCCAGTAACTGACATAGGCGTCAGTCTGAATGTCCGCACGCGGCGCAATCGCTTTTGCGGCAGTTCCAATATAGATGATGCCTGAAATTAAATCATCTTCATTTAATTTCAAAGCTTTTTTCAATAATTTTGATTCCACTACAGCACCACTGCGCCACATGCTGGCAAAGCCTTGTGCCTGTAAAGACAGCAGGAAATTCTGTACCGCCGCCCCGGTACTTAAGGTCTGCTCAAAATCCGGAACTTTAGGATGCGGCTGGAATTTGGTCAGTGCCAGCACCAGTAATGGCGCCCGGAAAGGATGATGTTTCACACGTTCCAGCTGCACCGCATCGGTCTGGCCTAAATCGGCCAGAGCCTGTACCAGCAACTCGCCAAAAGCTTCGCGGCGCTCTGCCGGAATCACCACAAAACGGGTCGGTTTTAAACGATGATGATCAGGCGCGGTCAAGGCTGCCTGAAAGGCACGCTCCAGCTGCGCTGCATTCGGTGCCGGCTCGACCAGATGCCCAATCGACTGACGTTGATGAATATTCTGATGAACCGTAGCTTCCATTGTATCCGTCATTGGCTTATATCTATCTATAAAATCTGCCTCAAGATTAGCATAAACCACAGAATTTACTCTATTTGCGTTGGGTTATTTGTATAAATCCTGAGTTTTAATGGCCGGCTTGTCTGTCACAGAGCCACTATATAAAACTGCATTTCTTTACAGCTTCTACAAACTCTAAAAGTGCAGATGTGTTTAGATAGATGACTGATTCAACAAATAAAATATGGGGACCACACATGAACAAGCTGATTGGTTTAAGTGCTGCAGCCACCGCTGCGCTATTTTTGACCGCCTGTGCTTCAAACCCGACCTCTTCGCTGGCAATTCAGAAAGAAAATAATCAGTACGAAGTCACCGGTTTAGGTAAAAGCAATATCATCTCCAAAAACAATGCGATTAGTGCGGCCAACAAAACCTGTGGTAGCCGCGCTACACCGGTGGTGGTCGATGAACAGACCACTTATAACGGCGCTTTAAAAGGCGTGGTCGATGAACAGACCGGACAGATGATTCAGGCTGCCGCGACTGTGCTCGGTACCATCTCGGGTCGTAATGCCCAGCTGGCACAGGATGATGATTATCAGACCGTACTCACCTTCCGCTGTCAGGCCAACTAATCTGAACGTAATCAAAAGATGCAATAAAAAATGGATCAGGACCTTTGGAGCTGATCCATTTTTTCATTTTGATGCGGGTAGCTGCCTCAGCAACAACACGACATAGTAAAGTCTAGCAATAACCATCTAAACGGGTTAATGGCAGTTTTTGTCCGATGGCTTTTTCAATTTCTGGCAAATAGAAAGCATCATCTTCGGCCAGGAAACTAATACTGACCCCACGCGTACCAGCACGACCAGTACGGCCAATACGGTGCACGTAGTCATCTGATTGTTCTGGCAAGGTAAAGTTCACCACATGCGACACGCCATCGACGTGAATGCCGCGTCCGGCGACATCGGTGGCAATCATGATGTTGTGTTTGCCATTTTTAAACTGGTCCAGCATTTTCAGGCGTTTATCCTGGGCAATTTCACCAGATAGCATCACCACTTTATAGCCATCACGTTTCAGATGGTCATACAGACGGCGCACCTGATCGCGGCGGTTGGCAAAGATCATGACTTTTTCAATCGGCTCGTCGCGCAAAATATCTTGCAGCAGTTTATATTTGTCTGAATTCGACACCATATATACGCGCTGCTCGACATCGGCATTGGTTTTCTTTTCCGGTTCAATTTCGACAGTCACCGGTTCAAATAACCATTGCTGGGCCAGATTCAGTACATCATAGCTAAAAGTGGCCGAGAACATTAAAGTCTGACGCTGCTCTTTGCGCGGTGAAAAACGCACAATCCGTTTTACCGATGGAATAAAGCCCATATCCAGTAAACGGTCGGCTTCATCAATCACCAGAAATTCCAGCTGATCCAGCCAGACTTCTTTTTGCTCGACAAAGTCAATCAGACGACCCGGGGTCGCGACCATAATGTCGACAAAGTTTTTATCCAGCTGCGCTTTTTGCTTGTCAAAATCGACACCGCCCAACAAGGTCACTACATGTAGGTCGGTAAACTTCACCAGCTCTTTGGCATCGCTTTCAATCTGTAAGGCCAGTTCACGGGTCGGTGCCAGAATCAGGGCACGCGGCTCACCACGGAAACGCTGCTCTTTCACCGGATTATTCAATAAGTCATTGATTACGCTAATGAGGAAGGCAGCGGTTTTGCCGGTACCGGTCTGGGCGCGACCAATGGCATCATGTCCAGCCAAAGTAAATTTTAAAACCTTTTGCTGAATGGGCGTCATTTCCTTAAAACCTAAGGCCGCAATAGCTTGTCTCAGTTTCGGATGTAAATTTAAGGTTTCAAAACCAGATGACATAAAAATGTGCTCTAACTTATTAATCACAAAAATGTATCATATTATAAACAAAAAACGCCCCAATAGATGGAGCGTTTTTCAGATTAATCCAACGATTAGTCTAAAGGTTGTACTTCTTCCGCTTGGAAGCCTTTTTGACCTTTAACTACGCTGAACTCAACACGTTGACCGTCACGAAGTGAACGGTGGCCTTCGCCTTGAATCGCACGAAAGTGAACGAATACATCGTCGCCGCCGTTACGTTGAATAAAGCCAAAACCTTTAGTGTCGTTGAACCATTTAACTACGCCTTGTTCACGAGCTGTCATAAGTTAATCCTCATTGATTAAAAAGAAGGACCACCCGGTGTTGCAAACAGCAGAGTAAACAAAGTTTAAAAATATTTTTATTTCTAAGCTTGTAATCATTCTGTATAACTATTAACAAAATCCCGGTTACATCCAATTTGTAATAGGGCGACAAACAACAACTGCCTATCTCAAATCCTAAATACGCATCGAGCTTAACACGGGTTTATGACAAATAATAGATTTTTTTTGATTTATCTTATTCAGAATTCATGCTTTTTTTTGACAGAGTTAATTCAAGATTTTTCAATGTTATATTTTGATAAAAACCGCAAATAAACTTTAGATTTGGCACCAAATTTGCTAATATTTTGAGTCCTTTTTTAAAGACCTGATTGAAGCAGATTATGGACAACTCTGTCGATGAAATGATCATCATTGATGCGATGGGACAACCCTGCCCCATGCCCTTACTGATGCTAAAACGCGCTTTAAAAAAAACCGGCGCCGGACGCTTCCTGCTCAAGTCCTCTGACCCGCATAGTCAGCAAGATGTCAGCCGCTATTGTCAGATTCACCAGTATGGCTGTGAATTGACACAAATTTCTGCCAACGAATTTCATTACTTTATTGAAATTAAATAATTTTCAATTAAAGTAAACAGCATGCATTGGCATAAAACTTTACATTTCTCTACCTTTTTTCCTTAATTTGCAAGTATATTGGTATTAAGATGAAATTTACAGGTAATACGACCCACCGATCCTATAAGGAGAACTCATGAGTGACAGCCGCAATCAGTTGATGCCCCTGTCATTATCTGCGCCAGGCGTAAATCTCGGTGCTTATATTAGTACCGTCAATCAAATTCCTATTTTAACGGCTGAACAAGAAAAAGAGTTAGCTGAGCGTTATTATTACGATCAAGATTTAGATGCAGCGAAAATGCTGGTCATGTCGCATTTGCGATTTGTAGTCCATATTGCGCGTAGTTATGCAGGTTATGGTTTGCCACAAGGCGACCTGATTCAGGAAGGCAACCTCGGTCTAATGAAGGCCGTGAAACGCTTTGACCCGAATATGGGTGTGCGTCTGGTGTCATTTGCCGTGCACTGGATTAAAGCCGAGATTCACGAATACGTGATCCGTAACTGGCGTATTGTTAAAATTGCCACCACCAAGGCACAGCGTAAACTGTTCTTTAATTTACGCAGCCTGAAAAAATCCAGCAAAAAACTGACACTGGAAGAAGCCAAGTCGATTGCCAACGACCTGAATGTCACTCCGGAACAGGTCCTGGAAATGGAAGGCCGTCTGACCGCTTATGACGCGGCTTTCGAAGCGCAAAATGATGATGAAAGTGAAAACACTACCCATGTTGCGCCGGCGCTTTATTTAGAAGATAACCGTTACGATCCGGCCCGTCTGGTCGAAGATGAAGATTATGAGGCACAAAGTACCTCTGCCCTGCATGAAGCCATGGAGCAGCTGGATGACCGTTCACGTAACATCTTGCAGCGTCGCTGGTTAGATGATGACAAATCGACCCTGCATGAGCTGGCTGCTGAATATAATGTGTCTGCGGAGCGTATTCGCCAGCTTGAAAAAAATGCCATGGAAAAAATTAAAGTGGCAATGTCATCTAACTAAGTGATGATTCCAGAGTGCTAAAGTTAAAAAAGGGCGATCTGCCCTTTTTTACTGTCTGTGCTTGCTGAAACCGGGCGATGATCTTAAAGAAATCCATTTTCTTCCCCCCTAAAATCAAAAAGCTGGATTCAATACCACATTTCAGGGTGAAAGTTTTTCACTTTCTCGTTGCCCGGAAAAATGTTAAGGTTGAGCGCAAATTTACTCAGGTCATTCTTGCTATGTGGATTGCAATTTCTGCCCTTAATTTAGCACTTGCGGTGATGTTAGGTGCATTTGGGGCACATGGCTTAAAAGCACGCGCAACAGAAGCTCAACTGGCGTGGTGGCAAACAGCGACTGATTATTTTTTCTATCATGCCCTCGGATTATTGGCACTGGCGATTCTGGCCAAAGTCATGACTCAATTTCCCATTAAAGCCAGCTTCCTGCTGATTGAGGTCGGGATTGTGTTTTTCTGTGGCTCATTGTATGTGATGGCGCTAGGCTTGCCGCGTGGTCTGGGTGCCATTACCCCGATTGGTGGTGCGCTAATGATTGCCGGCTGGATGGTACTGGCCTGGAATGCCATGAAATATGCCCGATAATTCGGGAAGGAAACAGCTAGGAAACTGCAGGTATGCACATTTATTTAAACGGCGAATTACAACAGACACAGTGCCATAATTTACTAGAACTGGTGCAACAACTGGCGTTGGAAGGCAAACGTTTTGCGGTAGAACAAAACGAGATGATTGTGCCGAAAAGCCGACTGGAAAGCACCCCTATTCATGATCAAGACCGCATTGAAATTATTCATGCCGTTGGCGGCGGCTAAGACGGAGCACGTATGGAAGACACCCTACTTAAAATCGGTTCACGCACTTTTAACTCACGCTTGTTGGTGGGCACGGGAAAATATAAAGATTTGCAGGAAACAGATCTGGCCATTCAGGCCAGTGGTGCGGAAATTGTGACCGTTGCTATTCGTCGCGTGAATATTGGTCAGCATCCCGATCAGCCAAATTTGCTGTCTGTGATTCCACCAGAAAAATATACCATTTTACCGAATACTGCCGGCTGTTTTGATGCCAACAGTGCAGTGCGTACCTGTATGCTGGCGCGCGAACTGCTCGATGGTCACAATCTGGTAAAACTGGAAGTACTGGGCGATGAAAAAACCCTGTATCCAAACATCACCGAAACCTTAAAGGCAGCGCGTACGCTTATTGATGATGGTTTCGAGATTATGGTCTACACCTCGGATGATCCGATTGTGGCACAAGAACTGGAAAGCATGGGCTGTGTGGCAATTATGCCTTTGGGTAGCTTAATTGGTTCAGGACTGGGGATTTTAAACCCGCATACCATTTCTATTATTAAAGAAAATGCCAAAGTACCGGTACTGGTCGATGCGGGTGTCGGCACTGCCAGCGATGCAGCAATTGCCATGGAACTGGGCTGTGATGGTGTGTTAATGAATACTGCAATTGCAGCAGCGCAAAATCCGGTCCTGATGGCTTCGGCAATGCGCAAAGCAGTGGAAGCGGGCCGTGAAGCTTATCTGGCAGGCCGGATGCCGCGTAAACGTATGGCCAATGCCAGCTCGCCAGAAACCGGTTATTTCTTTAAATAATCCGGACATTATCTGCGCTGAGAGATGAGTTGATCCTTCAGGTTTCAATTGATTTAAAAGCTACACATGAAAAAAGGACTCTGCTTGAGTCCTTTTTTATTGCGGTTTTTAGACCTGAATCAAGGAATCAAGCCTTCATCACGCATGGCAATCTGCACCGATTGACGCTCGGCCACTTTATTGCGTAGCGCAATAATATGGGTATATGGGGTTAAATCATGATGAATATGGTTCGACCAGTTGGTCAGTACGAATAAATAGGCATCGGCCGGGCCAAAGTTATCATCGACCAGATATTCATTGTCTGATTCACCGATGGTTTTATCAATATAACTTAACAAACGGTCAATTTCGGCATAGGCTTTATTTTTTTCATCATCGGTTAACTGGCCGCCGAAGAATACCGCGTAGGCATCATGCAGTTCCGAGTTCAGATAACCTAACCATTCCAGCACTTTGGCACGGCCCATGCCAGATGGCGGAATTAAATCTTGTTTTGGATCGTGCTGGGCCAGAAACGGTAAAATTGCCACGTTTTCGGTCAGAATCAGACCTGGATTAATCTCAAGCGCCGGAACATAACCTTTTGGATTAATTTCGTAATAATCATGACCTTTTTCGGTTTTATGGGTTTTCAGGTCGACACGTTCTAAATCAAAATCTACATTAATTTCATTTAAAATAATATGGGCCGCTAAAGAACATGCACCCGGTGAATAATAAAGCTTCATATCTGATCCTTGTTATATAACTACTAACTGTTTTAAATGGCTTCTAACAAACTTTCAAGTGATCGAACCTGTAAATTGCAAAAAAGCGTAAATGCGTAAAAAACATTTACCTTTTCAATATTGAGCAAGCGCGGCGCTTTTTCAAGTGGATTGCGGCTGCTTTTTTCACTTCATTTGTTTTACCATAGTCGCCTTTAAAGTTTCATGAAAAGCCGATTGTGATTAGTCTGAAAAAAGAAGAGTGGTTTTCCAATATCCGGACCGATGTGCTGGCCGGTCTGGTGGTGGGGCTGGCCCTGATTCCTGAATCCATTGCCTTTTCTGCGATTGCCGGCGTCGATCCACAAGTTGGCTTATATGCCTCCTTCTGTATTGCCGTGACTATTGCCTTTTTTGGTGGCCGCACGGCGATGATTTCGGCTGCGACGGGCGCTATGGCGCTGCTGATGATTACCCTGGTCAAAGAGCACGGGCTGCAATATTTGCTGGCGGCAACCGTACTGACCGGGATCATTCAGGTGGTGGCCGGCTATTTTAAAGTGGCCAAGCTGATGCGTTTCGTGTCGCAATCGGTGGTCTATGGTTTTGTGAATGCGCTGGCGATTTTAATTTTTGTCGCGCAACTTCCAGAGCTGATGCAAATGGATCTGTGGGGCTATGTCTTTGTTGGCCTGGGGCTGGCGGTGGTTTATCTGTTTCCTTATCTGCCTAAAATTGGCAAGGCGGTGCCCTCACCGTTAATCTGCATTATTGTGCTGAGTTTGCTGGCGCTATTTTTAGGTGCTGATATGCGTACGGTGAGTGATCTGGGACAATTTCCAGACACCTTACCGGTATTTTTAATTCCTGAAATTCCGCTGAATTTTGAAACGCTGGCGATTATCTTCCCCTATTCCATCACCCTTGCGACAGTGGGTTTACTGGAAACCATGATGACCACCACCATTGTTAATGAAGTGACGGAAACTGAAGGTGACCGTCATCAGGAATGTCGTGGTCAGGGCTATGCCAATATTGTCAGCGGTTTTATGGGCGGGATGGCGGGTTGTGCCATGATTGGCCAGTCGATTATTAACGTCAGTTCTGGTGCGCGTACCCGTCTTTCGACTTTGGTTGCCGGAGTTTTCCTGCTGTGTCTGGTGGTGTTCTTTAAAGACTGGCTGGCCTATATTCCAATGGCAGCGCTGGTGGCGATTATGATTATGGTGGCTTTTACCACCTTTAACTGGGATTCGGTGCGTAACTTTAGCAAGCATCCAAAGCAAAGTAATATTGTGATGCTGACCGTGGTGGCCATTGTACTGGCGACGCACAACTTGGCTCTTGGTGTTTTCGTTGGGGTATTGCTGTCGGCCTTGTTCCTGGTGAATAAGCTGGAAAGCGAAGTCAAAGTCCAGTCTGAACGCGTACAGGATACACGCCGTTATCAGATTACCGGACAGATTTTCTTTAGCAGCTCGGACAAGTTTTTCCAGTTCTTTGACTTTAAGGAAAATCTGCAGCAGGTGCAGATTGATCTGACTCATGCGCATATTTGGGATTTAACCTCGGTCAATATGCTAAATACCGTAGTGCAGAAATTTGAAGCTCGCGGGATTCAGGTCGAGCTGATTGGCTTGAATGAAGCCAGTGACACCCTGATTGATAAATTAAGTCCGAATTAAGCTTGTATAAAAACTGCCTAAAGAAAAAACGCCTGATAATCAGGCGTTTTTTATGGCAGATCAATACCCGCCTTATTTACGGCGACGTAACCGAGCCGCAGCACTCAGGCCGAATAATCCCAATAATGACCATAGACCGGCACTCCCCCCATGGGTATCCGCTTTAGAGTCTTCCGATGGCTTTGGCTCTACCGGTGCATCTGCCAGGTCCAGATCAATAATAATCGGGTCGTGGTCAGATGAACGGAAAGCATCCGGGCTATAAAAGGCCTGAATCTGCTCGGCAGTTTTATAGTCTTCGTTATAAGCCAGCGCCGTCGGTTCATCGGCATTAATGGCCCATGCAAAAGCACGTTTAACCCGTGGATACAATTGTGCATCGGCAATGGCATGGTCTAAATTACCGGCGCCGCCATAGCCCTGGGTATTACTGGCCACGCCAAACACATAACTATAAGCCTGTTTACCCTGTCCGATTCTTTCATCATTAAACAGATTTTTATAGTTGGCCTTTTCCAGCGCCAAAATCGGATCTTCTTTGGCATAACTGTTTAAGTCGCCCAGAATCAGGACATTGGGTTGCGTTACTTTGGTTGGATTGGTCGCCAGCCATTGCATTAATTTCTGTACTGCGGTCACACGGGTGCTATTCCAGCAGCCCTGGCCATCGCCCTGATCTGCATCTAGGCCGGTATCAGGACAGCTACCTTTGGATTTCAGATGCTGCGGCACCACGGTAAAGCTTTCGCCACCCGCCACAGGCTTAAAACTTTGCGCCATGGTGACACGGTTCAATTGCGTACCATCATCAAACACGGCAGCAGCATTCACCGGCGTCAGGCGTTTGTTGTTATAAATTATTGCTACGGCAATCGCATCGGTGCCCAAGCGATCTGCATTTGGCGGTGTCACATACTTCCAGTCTGGCCCCAAGCTTTGGGTTAAATAGGCAATGGCGCTGTCTGGGCCATAACCATTGTTGGCAATTTCATTCAGGCCATAGACATCAGCATCAATGGCTTTTAAAGCACTGACAATTTTCTGATGCTGCTTGTCGAACTCTGCTTTGGTTTTTGCACCGCGCTCGGTCGGGAAGCCTTGTGCAGCGCCATTGTCATAGTTCAGGACATTAAAGGCCGCAGCACGAATCTGAGCAGTATTTTTGGCGCTAACGCTGCTGCGCTCATTTTTGTCTGCCACGATATTCGGCAAGGTTCTGCCCTGAACAGGCTGAATACGCCACTGGTTAAAACGATATTCCAAAACCCCTTCTACATTTTGCAGCTCATAGCCGGCTCTTAAGGTATTTTGTGCATTAAAGTTCAGCGGCAACCACGGCGTCCGGTTCTGGTTGTTATAGCCATCATCCAGAATAATTTTGGATAGCAGGTTTTGCTTGGCCAGGCTGAGTGCTTCGTCGGATTTGGCCGGATACAGATTGGTTGGCATATATAAACGCCCGAGGCTTAGGGCCAGCTCGCCATAACGGCCATAATTATAGTTTTCACTGACGGTCAGGCTTTGCGGCAGTTTAACCAGTGCGCCCTGATAGCGCTGCGGTGCATGCTGCTGAATATCCGTCAGGCTTTCAAACGGTAAATTTACCGTTTTTGGTGCCACCCAGCTTGCCGCTTGCGGATTACAGGTTTGAATATCCTGGGTCAGCTGGTCCAGCTGTAGCTGATTTTGATAGCTAGTGAGGCGGCCACGTAAAATCACCTCTTCTCCAACCTGCCCGCCTTTAATCTGGCTACTGGCTGGAATATAAACAAAAATCGCATTATTCAGGTTTGGCTTAGCTTTGCTATCTGGCGTTTGCAGATAAAAACCGGAAAAACCGTTGCTATAACGATAATCTGCGGTCAGCACCCCACGCACGGTATAGATCTGGTTCTTGCTGGCACTGTGCAAATCGGCAATGGCAGTATCAGAACTGCTACAGCTAATCGTTTTCGTCACAGGCGGTGGCTGCTCTCCTTCTGGCAGCAAATACTGGCTAAAAGCGTTCCGGTCAGACCAGGCCGTCCATTCACTGTTCATATCAAAGGGCGCTGTTGGGTCAACTGAGCTAACGCTATGCGTGGTTTTATTGCGGCTTAAACTGGTGCCATCTGCCCAACTCGTAGTCTGTCCAAGCACACCAAAACGATCGACCGGCGTATTATTCTTATACAGCACAACCGCATCATTACCATTAAAGTTCAGACCCGCGATTTTTTTGACCAGATCGCCCAGCACCAGTTGCAGTTCACTTCGCCCGACCAGATATTCAGTTTTGGCCGGCAATATCCCCTCTAAAGACACCGTCAGTCCGGCTGTGGTCGAGCCATTGGAAAAAATCTTGATTTGATACTGAGATAAATCGGCCGCTGTCACATCGGGGTTATAAATCTCTAGTCCCTTACGGTTCGATGTACCATCGACATATTGACTGAACATCAGCTCTGCATGTGCAGAAAAGCCACAACCCATGAGTGCCATGGCCCAGCATAAAGTATGTAATTTCATTGTTTTTTATCAGTTGTTAAAGCTTATTCAGGCTATTTTTTAGACATGACAGATGCATGAACATTTGATGAAACTATTTCTGCATTTTCATGACAGCTACCGTGAAAAAAATAGCGCAATGCATGAAAAAATTTGACTTCAACTGCTCAGGACTTAAAATACCGCATTTGAATTTTTTACGATTGCCAAAGTTATGTCGAATGATCAATTAGACCAGCAAGTCGTCGAGCTGGACAACTTAAACGAGCACCGTGAAATTGTGACGTTTATGCGTCGTTCCTCACCACTCAACACCTCTCAACGTACTGCGCTTGAACAATATGGTCACCTAATTTTGGAATATCCGGTTGGCGATTTACGTCAGCATTTTGAACATCCAGAACGTCCTTTAACGGTGGAAATCGGTTTTGGGATGGGCCGTTCACTGGTCTTAATGGCACAGGCCAATCCGGAGCGTAACTTTGTGGGTATTGAAGTGCATGTGCCGGGTATTGCCCAGTGCGTATATGAAGCAGGCACGGCCGGTTTAAGCAACCTGCGCGTCTTGGATGCCGATGCAATTCAGGTGCTGCGTGAAATGCCAGACAACAGTATTAACACCGTGCAACTGTACTTCCCGGACCCATGGCAGAAGAAACGTCACTTCAAACGCCGCTTTGTAGTGGATGAGCGTATGGAACTGGTTGAGCAAAAACTGGAAATGGGCGGTACTTTCCATGCAGCAACTGACTGGGAACCGTATGCAGAATGGATGCTGGACGTGCTGGACAACCGTTCCCGTTTAGAAAACCTGGCAGGCAAAGGCAACAGCTATCCACGTCCGGAATGGCGCCCGCAAACCAAATTTGAACGCCGCGGTATTGAAGCCGGTCACAAGATTAATGACTTTATCTTTAAAAAAATTTCTTGATATTAAAGTTAAAAAAGCGCTGAAATTTCAGCGCTTTTTTTATACCTGCAGACCTTGAGATCAGAGATTTTAAAACAGATAAACGATGAGTCAAAAGTGATTTAAAAGATCAGATCAACGACTCTATCAACCAGTATAAAACTGAATATAACAAAGATAATTTATGACTGATGACGTTCTAAAATCTGCTGGCTGAATAGTTGATAGACCGCCTGTAAATCAGGTCGCTGCGCATCAGCCAATAACTGCTGATGCATCTGTAAAATATTCTGATCACCACGCATGGCCGGGCCGGTCTGCATGGTTTTAGGATCGGCCTGGGTGGCCTTCTGCGCCGTTTCCAGCATTAACGGATACAGCAGACTAAAATCGACCTGCTGGGCATCAACAATTTGCCGGGCCATATCATAGCAATAATTACTGAAATTACAGGCAAACACCGCGGCCAGATGCAGACTCAGACGCTGCTCGGAGCTATAGGCATAAACCCGCTGACTGAGTTCATTGGCCAGCTGCAACAATATAGCCTGATCGTCTTCATCTGCCGCTTCAATAAATAAAGGGGTATTGGACCAGTCAATCTCACGTTCCAGACTAAAGGTTTGCAGCGGATAAAATACCCCGGCACGTGCATGTACCTGCTGTAACAGCTGCATTGCAGTACTGCCGGAGGTATGGACCATCAGCACTTCAGGCAGATGAGGATGCACCTGCTCAATCACCGCGGCAATGGATTGATCACTCACCGCAATGATCACCAAGTCTAGTGTCGCATCGAACTGTGCCGGACTATGAATTGCACTGGCCTGTACCTGCTGTGCCAGCTGCGCTGCCTTATCTGGACTGCGGCTATAAACCTGTACTATCTGGTGCCGTGCACTCAATGCCCGTGCCAGATGATGTGCTACCCGTCCCGCGCCAATAATCCCGATTCGCATCTGTTTCATCTATATTTTGAACTGCCCACAGCATGCCAATAAAAAAAGGACGAATCAATTCGTCCTGATAGATTTGAGCCAGTTTTAGAACTTTCTTAAGGTCAGAATCTGTTCACTGCGTCCAAATGGTCCATGAACATCATGCAGAATGCCGCTGGTCAGACCAATACCATCTTCACCATATTGTTGTACCACTTCCAGTCCTAGCCACTGGCCTTGCGGTAAGCGGTGCAGATGAATTTGCAGATCCAGATTTGGAAAACCCCAACCGGCATTCGGGTCCTGACGTGGCACCACGCCATTGGCAGTATCTACCATACCCATCAGGCGGGTAAAATCCGATGTCGGCTGGCCGTCAATCATTTCAAGCTGATTACTGAGCCAGACAATGCCTTTGCCCGGACGATGGTCCAGATGGGCACGGGTCTGAATGCTTTGAATATAGCCGCCTGGCCAGCAGCGCATTCCATCCCACTCGGGTAAATAGTCCGGACTTTCTGCCGGTAAATCTTCCAGACCGGCAATGGCCCGAGTGTCGGAGGTCAGCATTTTCCAGGCACGTGCCACAATACAGGTTTTGCCATTGGCACACATTTCCGCTTCAATCAGCTCAATGGTTTTGCCTGGGCGAATCATGCGGGTAGTAATCGAAAATTCACCAAAGGCAATCAGCCCAAAAATATCCAGCCCGACCCGGCCAATGCGCATTTCTGCACGTGGCTGGAACTGCTCCAGCTCTGCACAGAGAATACCTGTGGCAGGTGCCATATGCTGCTCATGTGGATTCCATGCACCTTGGGCATGAATATTCGATTCATAATAAGCTGTGCTGCTGCCATCTGCATGCTGTTCACGTCTGATAAAACTGTAATATGCCGACATTATTTTCCCTACTTCCTTGCTCTTTGCTCTGTGTGCTACCTACCTGTGTAGCCTCTGTTTCGTTTATTTTCGTGCAAAAAAACCATAATAATTCATGATTTGACAATAAACCCTGCAACTTTTAAATCCGACTTTTGTTAATAAGTCTTTGGTCTGTTCAGCCAAAACCAGTTCAAAATCTTCATCCAAACGTGCAATCATCTTTTCACTCTGGCTCACTGTTAAGCCCTGTTGCACTGCCACATGCTGCAGCACTTGCTGTTCAGCCAATGTTTCAGGCTGCATCAGGTCATAACTGAGGAATACACCACCCGGTTTTAAGCGCTGGCAGATGTCCTGAAAAAAATCGGCTTTGGCCGGCATGGGAATAAAATGCGCCACCAGAATGGCCAGTGCCGCATCAAAAGGCTGGGTGGACTCTAAACTCTGGGGATCGGCCTGAATAAACTGCACCCGCTCGGCACCAGCCAGTGACCGGATCGTATTTTGTGCCTGTTCCAGCATGGCACGGGAGGGATCAATGGCGGTAATCTGCCACTGCGGATGATGCGCCAATAAATACGACAGCTCATACCCTGTCCCGCAACCGACCACCAGAACATGCGCAGTTTCCGGTAATTCTGCCGTTAGAATGGCATCAATTTGTTGATGTACCAGTTCATAGCCGGGAATCAGTTTACGGATGTGATCATCATAGCCGGCGACAATGACTTCACTGTGAAAGTTTTTGGCCATCTTTAACTTACTCTACCTCTGACGCTTGAATAGACTTGCGAAGATCATTCTTGTTGGAAAGTCATAACAGCTCGCGGAAAGCAAAGCAATTTTGCTTTGATTTGATTTTTCCCGAGATTCAATCACATGACCGGCGATATCCCTGTCGCCCTGTCATGTGATTAGATGCCTGCATGAATCAAGCAATTTCTTTTAGGTTCAACTCTTCACGCATAAATTCACGCAGCTTAAACTTCTGTGCCTTACCCGATGCGGTCATTGGAAACTCGCTAAAGAAACGCACATAACGTGGCACTTTATTGTGTGAAATATGCTCGGCGCAGTACTGGCGAATGGTTTCTTCTGTGCAAGGGTCATTTTCATGCAGAATAATGCAGGCGCAGAGTTCTTCGCCATATTTATGGTCAGGTACGCCAATCACCTGTACATCGCAAACCGCCGGATGGGTATAGAGGAAATCTTCAATTTCTTTCGGGAACAGGTTTTCACCGCCACGAATCACCACATCTTTAATCCGACCTTTAATTTTAACAAAGCCTTCATCGTCCATTTCAGCGATATCACCGGTATGCATCCAGCGTGCAGCATCAATCACTTCTGCAGTTTTTTCCTGATCTTCCCAATAGCCGAGCATCACCGAATAACCGCGGACACAGAGTTCACCGAGCTGTCCACGTGGTACCACTTTACCCTCTTCATCGACAATTTTGACTTCCAGATGCGGATGGACTCGGCCTACGGTACTGACGCGACGTTCCACCGAATCTTCCGTTGAACTTTGCGCACTTACCGGTGCTGTTTCGGTCATACCATAGCAGATGGTAATTTCCGACATATGCATGCGGTCAATCACACGCTGCATGATTTCCTGCGGACACGGACTGCCGGCCATAATACCGGTGCGCAAACTCGACAGGTCAAACTCATCAAACTGTTCATGCTCTAAAATGGCAATGATCATGGTTGGTACGCCATAAGCAGCGGTACATTTTTCCTGCTGAATGGCTTTTAAGGTATACAGCGGGTTAAATACGGCTGATGGATAGACCATGGTTGAA